>Ga0307947_1000086_pt1:10000-50417 | contig 50417 bp, 58 predicted proteins | sample OrgLakmetagen232_FD_201840 | JGI IMG/M metagenome (GOLD analysis project Ga0307947, IMG submission 201840) | Saline water microbial communities from Organic Lake, Antarctica - #232 | ecosystem: Environmental > Aquatic > Non-marine Saline and Alkaline > Saline | place: Antarctica...
TTGGGCTGTTTTGACTGCGCCAAGGAAAGCTAGGCACCTTGCCAACGAGCTTTGGCGTCAGTGTTACAGGGGGACAATACCAAGTCAATCACGACTAATCCTTTGTTTGGACTCAGAGCATCAAAGCTCGTGCCCGCTTGCAGCATTGTGCCACTACTCCACCCTTTTTCTGTCTCACATAAGACCAGTATACCTATATCTCTTTCCTTTTCATGAACAGGCTATGACGCCGGCGTAGTCAGCCCTGAGAAGTACGGAATTGTTATCGGGAAGGCCTGGATCGCAAACACAAAGCTGCTGCAGCTTGCAGAACGGCAGAACGACCCCCTCCTTATACGGATTAAGCAATTTCTGCACGACCCTTCCCGTGAGCAGAAAGGCTGTAAGTCAGTTGGGGAATTGTTGTGCCGTATTTATAAATGTACATGCTAAGGCGGCTTGTCGTGTTCCTCCTGCAGCAAATACTTCCTATCTCAGATGTAAAGGACCACATGCACGCTATTGCCTGTGTCACCCTCTGCTGTTGACCTAGTTTTGCGAGAGAAAAGAAAAAACAATAAAGTGTGCTGTGACCAAGCCTTATGTGCAGCGTTCACCGCCTCACAATGAATCACAGGTGACGACATAGCATGGAACATGTTTCTGCACATGCGAGGTGCTGAGCCTCCCATCGGACTGGCTGGCGTGCGAATGGATGACATCATAACCTGGGATGGTGCGTCGCACCTTGCAGTTGTTGCCCTATCCGTCTCTCCTTTTCAGGTCGCAAGTCCCTTGTGCTTTGTTGTGCACGCCCCCCTTTTGTACGAGCCTTTTTACCTTCCCTTCATGGTTCAGTCCTCAACCTTGAGTATCCATCAATCCAGCACTCCATATCTGGCGCATCACTGAGTCTGAACACAAGGAATTGTAACGTCGTCGCTTGCACTGTCCGTGTTCAAAATGTGCGGAATACATTGATCACACAGGTCAAAAGACCACCGGATACAGTTCTGTCAGTGAAGCAGACCCTGATGGCTGGACCAGGTACAGGACACACTGTATTGCAGGACTGCTTCAAGTAATGGGCTTGAGAAAACCTGATCTCCCTCCGTCGCCTGTCAAGCAGGTAACAATGTGGAGATCTGTCCTGCAATGGATCTATGAACAATGTGGACCCTCGATCACTAGGTAGTACTTCATTAGTCAAACAAATGAGAAACGACTACTGCAACCTGCAGCCTTTCTGTGGGTCCTTTATTTACAAGAAGGAACAGCTTTTGGTTAAAAAGTGCAACGTTTTGGCCCATGTGGGGCCCTTGTTTCTGCTGTACAAAGATACAAAGATGCAAAGGGAAAAGTGAGAAACGGCTGAACTGACTATCTCTTCCTTTTCTACCATGCAGTACCTTGTACCGAGCATTTCTGAACCGATACCAAAGGAGTCCTGGTAGATAGAGGTGTCCGCTTGGTTGGTGATGGAGGCTCAATAGACGCAATAGGAACCAAGTTCGTTTTGCCAAGGAGGTGTCACGGTCCACTACCCTTCACATCATCCTATTGGGAGTGAGCGGCACCATCTACATCACACACAATTTAACCTCCCAAGCTCCATATGCATTCTGTTAATTATGCTGCTTAACTTGTCCATACCAGGCATGCTTTCCTCATTGCCATTCTTGTTGTGGGGCGCCAGCTCGTTCATTCACATGCCGGGGAAGCCGGTTTATTAAAGATAGCATTTTCTGATTTGATATTGCGGCATTTGGTAAGCATGCCCTGGGGAGGAAAGGCGCGGCAGCCGACCAGTGTGCTTGTGGGGTATAGTATATGTCAGTGTGTTATAGCAAAAGTTGGAAAAGGAAGCAGTAGAGAAAGAGAGAGAAGTAGAATTGCCAGCGGTCAGAAGTGCAGTTTCCAGCCTTTGCTCAAGAGACTCGACCCTGGCTTAAATCGCTCATTTCTTCAATCAGGTAAGATAAGGTAAGGTAAGGTATGCCTCTGGTGGGCATCTGAGCATTTCTTCAATAAACCCTCTGCGACGCACCCTCCTGACCTCCATTACGACTTTGCTGTCATCGGGCAGTGAAGAACTACTCCCCTCAACAACTGAGGAGGCAATTCCTGATACCAAAGTGGCTCCTTTTTCTTGTGTGGTGTGGGGGGTGATTTTCACTCTGCTTTCGTCTTTCCTTGTTCCTTTTTTGCCGTTGATCATTTTGTTGGGGAGTCCCTTGTAGATCGAAAGATTTATGCCAGGCTGTCACGAGCTGGCTTTAACTCGTGTGAGTCCCCACCATACAGCATTTCTGCTCCTCTTCGCATCAACTGAATAACGAACTCAAATACCTACCTTAATAAATTTCCCATTTTGTTTCCTTAGAGCGTGCTGTCTGCTCATGTATAGCACTGTGATAAGAGATTTGCCCCAGAGCAACAAGCAGACAAAGTTGTGCAGACTTGCTACAAGAATACATGGATAAGAACAGATAAGAACCACAAAAAAGCAAATTCAATCTCCTGGCACTGTTCTAGTATGGAACCAACAGAGAAGCTGATAAATTACGACTAGACTTAATTAGAAAGAAAGACTCAATTTTCAAGAGGCAATGATAATAAATAAACCAATCGCAAATGAAATCAAGTAATTTAATAAGAACACGTCTGTACACAGACCAAGCAGAAGGACTTCTGGTGCATACTGGTACAGGTTTTTACGAGTGCACCCTATCTGCCGTCTGTGCACAAGCAGCATCATGTAGCAACGCACCATGTCATTGACCAAAAGGAAAGATGATAAAAGGATGCAAAAGAGAGCTAGGATCCCATGTAAGGAAGAGGCTTAATCTGCTTCTCAAAGCTACATTTGATAGGTACGAGCTGACAAGAGAACACAGCTGACGAGACAGGCAGAGCAAACAGTCATACATCCGTTTTGTTGAACATTAAAATACTCATAAGGGGGCCCTGCCTCGAACCGCACATGCTGGCACACTACCTCCTTGTGATCGCATCAGTACCCCTGCTGCTGCCGGCCTCCTCATACACAAACGCATGCACGAGGAGGGAGGCAGCGACCGCTGCAGCACAGCAGCACAGCACAAGGCGGAGCGAGTAGCACGCACAGTACGTACTGCAGGCAGGCTAGGAGTAGGGGGCTGCAGGCCTGGTTGCAGGGGGAACTGCCAGCGTTCTAAACCAGCCTTGCGTGAGGGTGTGCGGCTCCTGCTCCTGCCTGCAGATGCCCCCACCTTTGAGCGCTTGCTGCTGTTTCCACTGTCGGAAGACGGGGGCTGCACACTGCTGGGCTGAGGACCGGCAATGTTGTTGAGCTGCACGCTGTTTGCGGGCTGTGTACTGTTGCTGGGCTGCGTGCTGCCGGTGGGCTGGCTGCTGTTGCTACTGCTGCTGCCGACACCACTGCTGCTACTGCTGCTGTTGCTGCTACTGTTGCTAGGCTGACGAGAACCCATTGAGGGAATGCCATTGACATATGGTGCCCCGTTTTGGGGACTGCTTCTACTGGCCTGGGGCTGACTCTTCTTTCCGTTGCTCATCTGCAAGAAAAGTGAAGACCTTGTTACCATTACTGCTTGGAGATGGTCTTTTTCTATAAATTCTCACCAGAGTGCAAAAAAAAGATGTTGGCTCATTCTTTGCTGCAGCGTTAAGGAAGGTTTCTGCAAAGCCCCGGGTATACTCCAAGCGACTTCAGAGCAGAGAAACAAGTTGTAATGTTACTGCCAGCCAAAAGCTTTGACTTAATTTGAGTCTTAAGCCTGGCATAGAGAGAAGCAAGCTGCGGTGCCAGGTAACAGCCCCTGCCATGCTTCAAATATTCCAATTACTCGGACCTGCATGTTGGCTTTGACGTGTTCCCTAGTGCAGCTCCAATTATCCCTGCACTCCGAACACACTTGTAGCATGCAAGACCACAACGTACCTCTGATGCGTTTGCGTTAATGCTCTGGCCTAGCTGCAGCTTGGCCACCATGTTGGACAGCTCCTCAATTTTGAAGTTGTACGGGATGGAGATGAATCCTGAGTCCCACACCTGCCAAGGTGAGGGGGGGGAGCAGGACAGCATTCAGGTGGAGTTTGTGGGGCTCTCCATTGACGGCACAGCAAACCTCCATTGACGGCACAGCAGGTCTTCATTGATGGCACAGCAAAGCGGGTCAGGAACCTGCCACCCCTCAAGAGTGTAGCTAGTTTATTGAGAGCACTGTGCAGCATTCACCTGAAGTCCTGAGCAAGCGCCGCTCCTTTTAGCTAAACTAGGACACAAGATTTATGGTCTTGAACGCACCTCGTAGCAATCGTCCAGAGCGATGCACGCCCCCCTCAAGTCCACCACCTTCTTGATGGTTTCTGCGTTGTCTAGCAAGCGCATCGCAGCCTCTTTGACTTGGTCGTTCATGCAGATCTTGATGACGCACCGAGCATCAAACACCTGTGGTATAGGTGCAATTTGCATGTGGGTTATCAACACACGCACGCTGCTCTGTAATCTTGGCATTCCAGGTCATTTGGGGCCAGCGACGATTTCCTGATCCATGCTTTCATGTGCTGGTGGCACTATGTGGACGCCATGCGTATTGGTGCCAACCTGCTTTCGGAGCGTCACTCAAGGAGCTGGACGAGCATCCAGCATCCCTCCTCAAACACGCCATTCATTTCAACCAACATCCTCAATAGAGCTCTGCTCAGCAGACAAAAGCTCAGAGTTGCCTGACCGTGTACGGCCCTTTTCTTGTTTGCCTTCAAAAATTGAAACGCGGTGTCATCGGTTTTACAACCCTGACGTGCACCCCTATCCCTACCCCTTCTGACACACACAAACACTCACATACACATACACACACGCACTCAGCATACGTGGCACACACACAGGCGCACAAACACAGACACACACAACACGCACCTGCCGCACATGCTCCAGCAGCGCCTCTTCCTTAGCGCGCGTGTTCTGCACTTCTGTTGAGGTCTTGGATGCTTCAGAGCCACTTTCAGAGGCTAGGAAGTTGATGAGGTGCATTGCAGGGGTGTCAGCGCGCACATTGAGGATGGGGCTGGACTGCATGTGCCATGTAAGGTCATGTGTGGTGCAATTCAAATTGCAAAGGGGAAATTTGGGGGGTTTGTTATGAAAAGGTTGTATCTACAGTAATGAGGGGGTATTCTAGTACAGTTTGACAAATGTTTGGCAAACATTTTAGCTGTTTGCGTGCACAAGCTGTTGGTGTGTGATACATAATTCTAACGGCAGCAGCTGTGCATTAACCATTCAGATTTAAGCTGGAAATGTGTTCACTTGCGCACGACTCGACAGTAATAAATATGCTCTGACATTTTTTGATGAGCAGTGACAAAGCAGAGCAAAGCCAAGAGACTCCGACGTTGCACACGGCTTAACGTACACACACCTGGTGGAAGTTGATGAGAGGCCCCTGTGTGTCTGCATGAACGATGACAGAGAAAGCGAACTTCCGGCCCTTAAACAGAGCCTGGATCTCCTCCCTGCACAGCAAATGTAAGTACATTATGTTGCATTCTGATAAAGCGGCTGACGTGAGCGACGTACTAAGGCAGGGTTGCAAAGGTTTGCTTGACCGTACTGAGCTCAGGACAGAAAACGCATGTTAGCTCACCCTTCCTGTCCCCCCCCTTCTGCTTTCTCTCTTTTTTCCTGTTATCTAATACCTCCCTATCTCCCTTCTGCAAAGGACGCCCACAAGGACTACCTGCTGCTATATAAACTCACCTCTTCTCCATCAGGTAACCAGCCCACAACACGAACTTTTGGCTGTTTTGCTCTGATTTTGTGTCGCACCACACGTGGCGCACCCCCAGCAGCTTTGTCACGGCAGGGGTGAGGTCCCGCACGCGCTTCAGCCAGTACAGAGATACCTGTGTGGGTTACGTGTGCATGCAAACATAAGACAAACGGCTGTTGTGTGCGTGGGTTTGCGCGCGCACCTGTGTGTGTTTGTGCAAAAATCGCTACCGTTGATTTGTCTAAAGGGGAGGAACTCGAGGTAGAGGGATAAACTAAAGCAGGACCGCAACATAATTAGGATAACTAATGGCTATGAGCAACTGTAACTGCACTCTTTAGGAGGAGGGCTCTACTTGCCTTAGTCAGCATGCGTGCTCGACTTAGGTCAAGCGAATTGATTTGCTCCTTCAGTGTCTCGCGATTCGCCACTAAGTGGATGGAGCCATCATCCCCTACGTACGCCTTCATGTGCTCTGATCGCATGCTGAATACGCCATTCTCGTCCACAAAGCTGTAGGCTTCTTGGGGACAGGCGCTGGTGTGGTACAACTGGAAAATAAGCAGTTGCCATTGCGTTAGACAAACAGGCAAGGTTGGGGAGAGGGGAGTATAAAATGGTAAGGTCAAATGTGAGGTAGAAAATGGGGGGACCTTAGCATTCCTCAAGGTATATGCTTTTGCTGAGGACTGGTAAAAATGAAGATGGATGACAGAGAACTGTCTAGCGCATGTGTGGCACGTCATTACTGCAACGTGTGACACACCAGTAACACACATTAGCACATACGCATACACGCATACACGCATAAATATGACTCTTCACCTGGATGGACAAGTGCTTGAAGTAGGTGGGGTCTTGCTTCTCCTCTGTGACCTCTTGCACAGCACCATCGAGTGCAGTGAGGGAGTCCACTTGCGTCTCCTGGTCGTCCAGGCTAGCGGCATACTCAGCCCCAATCTGTCCGTTTAAGGGGTAATTAGGCGTATACGTACTTGTAGTTTCACTTCAGATGATGAAGGTGTTAAACTGTAAACAGTATGCTCGCTTACAGACCATCTGTAAGTTGCCAAATTTTTTTCTTGAGCGTTTGCACTTTAAGCACATTAATGTACACACTTTCTTTGCTCATACACATGCGCTTAAGACACGCTTACAAGCATATACAAACAAACAGACACACACACACCTGCACAGACGCTAAGCCATACTTTTCTTCAAAAGAGCTCTTCAGCCTGCGGATGTGCCACTTCATGACGTCATGCCGCTCTGCTGTGCGTACTGCCTCTGAGACCTGGTCTTGGAGCCATGCCAGGAAGTTGGTGTCATCTGCGGAGGACACCCCGCCCTCATTGGCCAGGTCATCAGCTGACATGAGCCCAAACGCAAAGAACAGGGGGGCCAGGCTGCCGCTGGGCGTGAGCTGAGCCTTAAGGGGCTTGAGCCGAGTGCCATCCCGCACAAAGAACTCCAGGGTCGCAGGCTTAGGCTGCCGCTGCTTAGCCAGTTCATCCACATAGTTATTGAGCTTCTGCAGGGTGCGAATGGGCGTGGAGCAACATGGAGCAACACGTGCACACAAAAGCAAACAAACATATGCGCGTGCGAGTCACAGTGCCAGCAGTAGCCACCCCTGATGGGCGTTTTTGGTGGTGGTCATATGCTGCCACTGACTTGTACACAATGGCGATGCAGGGATGCAATGGGGTACACAGAGTCACACCCACTTTCAAGCTCTCGGAGTTACACTGCTTCTCGAACGGGGAATCGGCGAAAAGGTCCGGATGCACTTGCCGGATGACCTGCCTGTGTGCGTGGGGGGAGAGTGGAAGCGTTTGTTTGTGTGCGTGGGGCCGATCATCAAAGTATACTACGATTGGGGACAGCTGGCGTGGACGTGCCTTGTGAGTTTCCTGGTGTCATTGTCCATTGTTTTTTGGAATTCCTCGAGTGGCAATCGAACGGGAAAACCAAATACAGTTTTGAGAAAACCTTTGACACTAAGACCAATGTAATGCGCGTATATAATTAAGGCGGGGTAAATCAACAGTGACGCTTCAACAGTGCAGTGCACGAAACAGAGAGCAATGAAGCATGAGGTAGACAAGCTGACTGAAGCAGAAAAGAAGAGCTCAATAGAGGCTTTTGAGGCCCTGGGATTGTGCACCCAGCTCGCGGAGGCAGCAGCCACGCTGGGATGGAAGAAGCCTAGCTCCATCCAGGAGCAAGCCATTCCTCTCCTTATACAAGGCACGTGAATGATGTGTGCTAGGGCTGGGTAACACAATGGCAAAAGATTTGCCCACACACGTTCAAACCACGGCACAGCACCCATTTCGTTACTCAACACGTCTTGCAATCCACCTGCTCCTCCGCCTCACTTTGGCTCCTGTCTCCTGGGACTACCCTGTAGCAAGTGTACCCTCATGTAATGCATACAAATACACACATACGCATACACACACGCATGCAGGCAAGGACGTGATTGGACTGGCACAGACGGGGTCAGGCAAAACGGGTGCCTTCAGCCTGCCCATCCTGCAGGGCCTGATGGACAAGCCACAGGAGCTGTATGCGCTCGTGCTGTCCCCCACCCGTGAGCTGGCCATCCAGATTGCGGAGCAGGTGGAAGCGGTGGGCTCCCTGATTGGCGTCCGCTGCGCCGTGCTGGTGGGCGGCATCGATATGATGGCGCAGGCCATCTCGCTGGCCAAGCGGCCGCACATCATCGTGGGCACGCCGGGGCGCGTGGTGGACCACCTGTCGAACACAAAGGTGGGGAGGGGCTCCGACGAGGACACTGCATTGCGCAGACACACTAGGGAGGGAGCTCTGTGAGTACTGTTCATTTAATACACACACATAGACACACACACACACACACACTTGCACACACACTTGCACACACCCCCACACACTCGACGAACACACACACACACACACACACACACACACACACACACACACTCACACACACACACACACATAGACACACACACACACACAAACACACACACACACACGCACACACACACAAACACACACGCACACACAAACGCACACACACACACACACACATACACACACACGTGCACACACACATACACACATGCATACACACACGCACGCACACACACACATACACATACACATAACTGTACACAAACACACAGGCACACACACGCACACACACACACGTGCACATACATGCATGCAGGACACACACGTACACACATATAGGCACATACTCACACATACGCATACACGCACGTACACACATGTACAAGCATACGCACATACACACACACAATAACACACACATGCACGCTCACATATTCACGCATGTGCGCTACGCACATAAATGTGCACATGTGCACCAATACGCACGTGGATTTACACACTATGCACATGAACTTATAAACATACACGTACATACACATTCGCGCACACACATATTAACATGCACACGCACCAACACCACAGAGATACAGAAGCGCACGCGGTCCTTGTGCTTACACGCACATACACACTTGCATACACACAAACGACACACGCTTGCATATACACTAGAACACGCACGCTCACACACACACGCACGCACAGGGCTTCTCCCTCAAATCACTGAAGCACCTGGTGCTGGACGAGGCCGACAAGCTCCTGGACATGGACTTTGAACAGGAGATCGACCAAGTGCTCAAGGTGGTGCCTCGAGAGCGTCGCACGCAACTCTTCTCTGCCACCATGACCAGCAAGGTGCAAAAGCTGCAGCGCGCATGCCTGGTGTCGCCTGTCAAGGTGGAGGTTGCCTCAAAGTACTCGACAGGTGGGAGCACGTGTGAGAGGGGGTGTTCAAGAATTACGATTTAAGCTTTGCTATCAAATATGAATCATATGATACATGATACACATCCTCTTGTCAAATTTGAAAGTCGAGCCAATGAAGAGCCCTCCCTCCTCTTGAGAAATGGCAACACCACTTGCTGAACGGTACATATACAAACACACACCTGCCTACCGCTGCAACCTCCGGTCTCTCTGCTTGCAGTGGACACGCTGCGCCAGCAATATCTGTTCCTGCCTGCTAAGTTCAAGGACTGCTACCTCGCATTTGTGCTCAACGAGCTCAGCGGATGCACCAGCATGGTGGGTTTTGCTTCGTCTCTGTTGCCTTTTTGCGGTGCATGATGAAGGCATGTGTCTATCCATAAGGGTGCACACCAGGGATGGGTCATACGGACCTCAGAGACGTTCAATACGGTAAAATACGCATTAAATACGCAATACGCGAATAATACGGTAACGTATTTTAGGCAATTTGGCAGTGCCGATTTTTGACCCAAAATGGACCCGATTCGCCCCAAAATCACCCAAAACGTTCCCAATTCTTTTCCAGTATATTATGTGTTATAAACTTAATAATTGGAGCACTGGAAGCTCACTGAAAGGACGTTGTTGGGGCGGAAATTGCCTAAAAAGGCCCAAAACGGCAAATTTTGTAATCGTATAATACGGCTCAATTTGTCCAATACGGTAAAATACGCGTTAAATACCACACGGCGTATTATACGAATACGCCGTATGATCCATCCCTGGTGCACACCAATAATTTCGGTAATACTGGTTTAAACCGGGACACATGCTGCTTCGCAGTGCATGTCTTTGATCAGGCGGCTGTGTAACTAGAGTTTGGCTAAATTATGCGTACACACATACACATATTATATTCCCTTACTCCCTAATCCCACTTTCCTCCGCAACCCAGCACCCGTCACACGACCCTCCTGCGCAAGTTGCTTCTACTTCAGCCCTTAATTTCCTAATGTCTCTGCATCAGCCTTGGTTTCTTTTGATGATCTAAAACCATTTATTATGATGTTATTTCGATCTTCTTTATCTTCACCTGTTCCCAGATATTTACCCGCACCTGTGACAGCACCCGTCGCATCGCCCTTGTGCTGCGCAACCTGGGCTTTGGTGCTGTGCCCATCCACGGCCAGATGGGGCAACCAAAGCGCTTGGGCGCGCTTAACAAGTTCAAAGCAGGGGAGCGCAACATCTTAGTCGCCACCGATGTGGCAAGCAGGTGTGTGCTGTGCATGTGCGTTTTCACTGCGTGTCGAGCAAGGAAAGGAAAAGGAAGTAAAAAGGGTCGAGATGCCTTTTGCTTACCAACCTCTGTGCTTTGGTAAGATGCAAAAAATTTGATCACACTGTTTGGTTTTACCTCGTTGCCAAGTCCTGATATTACTGCTCTTAATCACCACAAACAGCACTTTTTGCCAACTGCATGATTGCAACCGTTTGTGCATGCAGAGGCTTGGATATTGCAGGCGTGGATCTTGTGCTGAATTACGATATGCCCTCCAACTCAAAGGACTACGTGCATCGTGTGGGGCGTACAGCACGAGCAGGGCGGTCTGGTCGTTCAGTCACCCTCGTCACACAGTAAGCATGTTGCCCAATGCCACACATAAGCCAGGAGGGTGCCTGGCTGCCCTGCTCAAGCCTCAAAAATTGTCTCGGGAAATGATAGATGCTTCCACTCATTTTGGGACTGGAAGGAAATGATTCCAATTGCAAATCATTAGCATTAAATCAAAAAACTACAGAGCTAGGAGTTTGCATGCATACACATGGCAATTTTCATGTGATGCGGCAGGCATTTCTGGGCTCCTATCCTAAACATACATGCGTACACTCCTTTTGTAGTCATTAGTCACAAGCATTCCTGGGCTCGTATCCTGAAGTTGCATACATACCAAGACACGGAAACGTGTGCCGGGCCCGCTCAATACAGGTATGACGTAGAGCAGTTCCAGAAGATTGAGCACCTTATAAACGTGCGCATGGAGGAGTTCCCTGCTCAGCGGGATGAAGTGCTCATCCTCTTGGAACGAGTGGGGGAGGCCCAAAGGCTTGCCACAATGCAGATGAAGGAGAGCGATGGGGGAGGTGAGTGGTGTGGGGTGTGGGGCTTTTTGTGCGCACATAGATGCTGGTGTTTGAGACACTGATCTGGACAATCAGAGAGTGTACATGTTGCATGATTTCGGTCGGTAGCATGGGTTGGGTGGAAGCAGCTGGGTGGAAGCAGCTTATGTTGCAGGCTAAAATTCAATCAAGGCAGCTTCGTGCGCAAATGCCTACTGCACCCCTGCACACCGCACAAAATGTTATCCTGGTGTTTTACACTGCGGTTTCATTCACGTGCCTTTGCAATATACAGAGCGCAGTATCTTTCGTCACCAATAAGCTCTGTACTCAGAATTACCACGTTGCTGCTTAAGCGAAATACAAGCATTTTCTTGGTGGCCTAGAATGGACAGAAATGAGCTTGTCTAATTAAAATTCCATAAGCATTTCTTTCTCATCCTTTCTTTTCAGGCAAAAAGGGGCATGGAAAGCGTGAGAACAATGGGCGCGATGACACAGAAAGTGGAGGCGGCCCGCAATTCGCTGGCAGCAAAGGAAAGCGCCAGAAGTATTGAGACCTTCCTCTGTAGCGCTAGTGCTACAGGATTTAAGGTGTATAATTACCTACTCGCATAATGTGCTTATCTCTCCATGTATTCATGCTCTCAAGCAATTCATTCGTTTAGCCCAGTTTAACCCGTCTTTTTTCCTATTCTTTTATGAGTAATGCATGTTAATCTGCCAGTTAATTGATGTTTAACTTCAACTGCTTCGTTGGCAATGGCAATTGATTCTTGCCTTTTTCCATTTCCCGCATTCAATTTTATGGATATTTGTCTAACTTTTCAAGGGAAATGCTTTTCATTGCAGTACGCGGCGTTTGCTCTTTTTTTTGCGGCCTCAGGGGACTTGAGGGGTTCTTAGATGCTGGCAGATGCTTATCCATTAGATTTAGATTCACATGGGGACCTTCAGCCAGACTGTTCGGCTGATTGGCCTGTGACTGGCCCTCGCCAGTTTACAGGTTTTACAAGATTTATAGATACAGCCATCAGTCAAAACGTGCGACTGCAAGGCTGCGTAAATAAAACGTGTAAAAACTGTGATAATTGTTGTTGTACTAGCTCCAGACTTGTAGCACCTGCAAAAAAAAACTGGAAAGGGGAAAAAGGCACAACGCTGTTTGTGACATTGCAGCACTGCATAAAATCAGTTAACGATTAAGCATCTGCCAGGACCAACCGACCACAATAAAATCAAAGAGGGGGAATCATCTGTGAGTTTTGGGCACAAAAGAAGCATGGATCTATCACACTGAGGATACCAAGAATGAGGGAGGCAAATAACATGAAAAATAAACTCAGTCAACAGTTCGGTTTAGTTTGGATTACAAAGGCATCCAGCCTGGCACGGCTGCTCGACCTATAGGTCCAACAAAAAATCAATCAAAAAGATCGAGCACTTATGAATTTGTAAACATGTGCTGCATTGATAGAAATACGATTACAGTGTCAAAAAAAGAGAAGATGTCGTCGGATGTTCACGACCCACTCCGTGGGGCCGTTATGTTGAAAAACAGGATTTGATTTCACCATCTGAAATGTTATCAAATCAATGGTTGAACTGGTGCCGTAAATGTTTGGTGCCCATACAAAGAAAAAATTACGTGTCTCTCATCTTGGATATCCCCGTTTTCACAAATTGCAAACACGTGCACACCTGTTTTTGATTCCTGTCGTATACACCAACTTCACTTCAAGGTTTACAAGGTTTACAAGGGAGTCCTTCATACTCAGTACAATCAGTTAAGATAGAAAAAATAGAGTTTGATGTTGTGCCTCTGAGAATAAGAGGGGATTTTCCCCGGACTCATATCTCCTGTGAAGTTTCACACTGCAACCCATGTCCTCGAATCCTGAACCGAGCTGCGTTCCTTATGACATTTTTGCTCAGAACCATATTCAAATACTTTGGCAAGACAAATGATGCACGTGCATCAGAAACCGGTCTCTCAGGCAAAGCAAACCAAACGTGATAAGCCATAGATTTGTTTAAACAAGAGCAAGGGTCTTGACCATGTGCCTCTCTCCAAACTGCCTGATGCCTGAATCTCAAATCTATGCGCAATTTATAAATATTCAGGTTTCTGTAATGTAAAAAGTCACTTTATTATATAATGCCATTATGCAAATCACCAAAGGCGTCCTTCATCTGTCTAGTCCAACAATTAGAAGCACCAGAGTCCCCAAGGGAAATATCTGCTTTTATCACATCGCATGTTGCTATTTAAATCAATAATCCTATTCCAAATTTGTCAGCTGACCTGAACCAGTAAAATTGCAAGGGTTCCTGTGCGCAATTTCGGAGCACTCACCCATTTTGCAGAAGTAGATTAACTCTCAAGAAAACTCTCTTTAAGAACGCCATGTGTGCGACCTGCAAAGGATTGCTGAAAACATTGTTGTGCTCCAGAACTTGCATAGACCAAATCAGACTGGCATACATGCCAGCTGACAATGCATATGTCTTGAAAAGCCACAATACCGCATGAGGCCTGTAAGAAATCCTATTGTCAATACCAATTTCTTTCACTCTATGTGTGTATAGCTGCATCAAAAGACCTCAGAGCATGGGACGCAGCATGGTGTAAGTTCATGTGCTTGTCAAACGACATTCCCAGGTAGGTAAGAGAATCTCTCTTCAAGTTCTTGATTGCAGAGACGAAAAACAGGAACAGCAGAATTTCGGTACGCATGAAGATTAACTATATAGGATTTCTGCACATTGACTGTGAGTCCTTTCCAGGCAGCTATTCTGCAATTGGACCGGGTCATTAGCTGTCAGGGTCAGGTCATCAGCATGTCGAGTGCTAAAGCGGTCAAAGTCCAAGGATCAAATGTCTCAGCCACGTCCACTATGGGCACAGGGCGGCTTGCTTAAAATCAATGAAAGCACCGCCATGTCTCTAGCTGATCCACTCCCCACCCCCAGACCTCGCGGTAGCACACCTCTTGCTGCTGGTGGACGGAAATGACAATTAAGGTGAGCATTCCAGGCTGGTTGCGTCAGTGGCGTTGACTGCGTGCATTTGGGCTGACGTAGCATAGCGTGTAGCTCAGGGTTTTTGTTAAATAACTTGTCCAGAAAGGCAGCCTTCTGGTACTTAGTATACGCACGCTTAGCACGTCTGGTTTGCACACGGTACTCTTCTTTTGCAAATTGCACGCATGTACAACCTGACCATCCTGCACCGTTGTTCTAAACAAACGTTGCTTCTCTTTGCAATGGACGTCAAACTAAGGCGGGTCGCGCACTTTATTCTTACCACACAAAGGAGCACAGACACTGGTTTATTTGCCCATACCCACTTTGAAATCGCTAGCAGCGTGCACAATCATAGAACGTAGGCAGAAGCACGCTTTCTCATGATCCCTCTCCTCAACTGCCTGAGCATATTGGCCTTGCATCACTGTACTGTCTGCCAAGACTTCGCTTTTTTGCACATTCTCAGCCTAAAATGGCTTGTGGAATGTAAGCCGCAAGAAGACGTTGAGGCAGATCCAAATGCAAATGTCTCGGCAAAACAAAGAGGGGCACTCACATTGAGATAAAATGGCACGGCAAAAAGAGATTGATACGTCGCCAGCTTGCTAATTGTGTCCTGTGGGTTCAATCCCTCAACATCTCTCCACACTGTCCACAATCTGTGCCTGAGATCATCAGTGAAATCCTGAATAGAAATGGAAGCACCCTTCCGCACTGCTTGCACAAATGAATCACAATGCCGCAACCCTTGAAAATCATCAAAGACCTGAACAGTCCAGGTGCTTATCCTTCAATATGTTTGTCACCAGGGTCAGAACTATGATAAGAGAGGATGTCAGATCACATCACTGCAGAGTACAAGACTCGACACCTCAACTAACATGATTCAAGCTAGGCAGGGTCAAGTTTCTCTCGAGCAAAGGCAGGGAACTGTATTTCTTCCTCTTCCTCTCTCTCTCTCTCTCTCTCTCTCTCTCTCTCTCTCATCCTTTTCTCTACTACTTCTCTATATAGGCTTTACTTCAACACACTGACAAGTTTACAAGTTAAGCCGTCAGTCAAAAAGGGCGACTGCTAGGCTGCGTATGGAAACAGTGTAAAAAGAAGCAATCAATGAGTTTGGTAGCACTAATACACATAAAAGGAATGGTTTGCACAGCCCAAGTCCAACACACTGACATACTGCCAGTGACACACACAGATGCATCTATATTTACATAAGGGGACCTTCAGAGGTTGGAGATTAAGCCGTCGGTCAAAAAGTGTGACTTCTAGGCTGAGTATGTAGTACTAGAGCAATGTAAAAAAAGTGTGGAGTGTTTCTTGTAGCGCCACAAACTTGTAGCACCTGCAAAAAAAAATAGAAATAGAAGAAAAGTTGCACCACTGAAAAGAACAGTAAAAACCCATCAAGCATCTGCCAGGATCAACCGACCGCATAAAATCAGAGAGGGGGGATCATCATTTGTGTGTTTTGGGCACATGAATTTCATGCTGCTGAACATCCGTCACACTGAGGATACCAAGAATGAGGAGGCACATAACAATATACTAAATTCATGTGTGAGGAGCAGCACATGCACAGCAAGAGGGTCTGGAACATCGAACATGGTGTCGTAGCAAATCACTGTCTCTGCAAAGTATAAGACTCAGCACAACAATCTATAAATGGTTAAAGCCAGGGTCGAGTCTCTCTCGAGCAAAGGCTGGGAACTGCACTTCAGACTGCAAATCTCCTGATTCTCTCTCTCTCTCTCTCTCTCTCTCTCTCTCTCTCTCTTTCTCTGCTGTTTCTCAAATCCAACTTGCTTGACACACTGACATATACTATACCACACACACTCTAGTCGGCTGCCGCACCTCTCCTCCCCAGGGCTGGGAAGTTTACTCAACCATCTGTCTGCGCATTAAGTAGTTTCCTGAGCTGAACCGCAACATCAAAACCAGAAAATGCTATCTTGAATAAACTGGCTTCTCCAGCTTATTGAACTAGACTAAGCAAATTAACCTCAACTGAAAAACCAACTAACCAAATCACACCAATCGTCACTGCCAACAATTGGGTGTGACAGCTGTCGTAGCAAATAATTGTCACTGCAAAGTATAAGACTCAGCACAACAATCTATACCCCCCCTAATCTGAAAGGTTTCAGTGTGAAAACTTGAAGATTTCTATAAGATTATGTGCGTATAAGATTATGTGCGTATGAGAATGAAGTACACGGTAGGAAATCATGATCCATCTAATTATATTTTTTTGTTTGTTTTGTTTGTTTTTGCTCAGTACTACTCAGTCTGTTTGTTCGATTCCGTGTTGCTCTGTAAGGTGATGAGCACACAATCAGCTATAAACAACGGGGCTTATAACCACCAAATCCACCCTTCTCCGCCGGTCCACCAAACTTGGTGAAGCCGTGCAGTGTGACTATGCAAAAGCTCCAGATTCCTGAAACAGCTGAAACTAGGATTATACCGAAGTGGCTTGTTCCACCTCGCTCCTCAAAGATTACCTCCAGCTCATGCTGGCATCCTAGGGAATGATGCCATAGCAAAGTGCTCTGCGGAAAATCAAAGTGGCCATGATATCACATTAACATCGACGCCCATCCCCACTCATCCATATTCTGGCCAGCAATACCATCAGTCCACGAAATGCTGTACAAAATCCAAGAACTGATCAAAGAAGATAATGTTGAGAAAGATATTAGTAGTTCCTCGTGTGAAATGCAAGTGTCACCTTTGGAGAAAACAAAAATGTCATGCTCTGCCATACGGATCTGATACACAACCGAAAGCGTGCCGCTCAGTGCAACCATGTAGCAGGCCCACCAATCTGCCCCATCTGCCAGAAGCTAGACGGCAACTGCCGCATGCTGTCAGGCTGCAATCTTCCCATTATAAATAAAATGATTTTTAACAGGCACAACGCTGCTGGAGGATGGATTTTAAAAGCAATCCAATAAGGTGCACAGGATACCAGACAGGCTTGCTAGCACAAGCAGGCGTAGGGAGTCGTGCAACGATGGTACAACAAGGCGTTATATGCCCTTCCGAGGAGACACAGATAGGAATGATTTCAACCTGGCTCTTGCCTTCCAACCTCAAAGCGCAACAGCAGCAGAAACTTAGCAAGCCAGACGCATAGTTACTCCAACCCAGCAACCACGCCCCAAAAGAAACCCATCATACACGTATCAAACTAGGTCTGCCAATAAGGAGAGTTGCCTTTACTATCCCAACAGAAAAAAGTGACATCCAACCAAACAAATGTGATATACGCCTGATTAAAGACGACGCATGGAACCTCTTTCTTTCCAACAAGCAAAAATTGCGCAAAACAAATCCAGCTGTTTAATCGGCTGTTAAGTAGGACCCCACAAAAATCTTCACATTGTCAGAAAATCCATGCAATGGTTGACGTTGATTGAATGTGGTTGATTTCAATCACGGGCATTTCAGTCAATAGTGCAATCAGGGTGTGATTGAAATCGATGAGGGCCTTTTTCTATTTATTTGCCTGATTGAAATCAATCAGAGCTGTGATGATGGAAATCAATCAAGGGTTAAATCAGGCGTGTTTACCCTCGATCACTTTATCAATTGAAATGATAAAGGTATCTATTTGATCGGGGATTACGATATTCAATCAGGGCCGTAGTTGGATTTTTCTTGATACAGCTTTTAACTCGTTAACACGGGCATCACACAACTAGCAAGGACATGTTTATTATACTATGCAGTTACAAGAAGGAATAATATAAGGTATAAAGATAAGATTTCCAGGTAATAAAGAAGATTCGATCCAGAAATTAGCATCATTGGTAAAACAGTAAAGGCAAAAGCTAGCTAATAATAAAATTAGGATAAATAAAAGGAAGTGTAACTTCTAAATGGACCGTGCTGAAGAAGAAAAAATAAGTTAAGGCTCTCCTTTTCTGCCAGAGGCAGCCTGCGTGCTAACCTTGGAGAAGGTCAAGATGTTCAAGCAATTGCTAGTAATTGATCTGCAGAGGAAGGCTATTAAAGCCTGAGGCTTGGACAAATCTGCACCCCAAAGGCCATGGCCTCCTGCAAGGCAAATGGATCATTCAAGGCGATTGTGCTTTTTGTTGGTCTTTTATGCACTAGGTGTCGGTGAAAAACACTGTGTTGGGGGGATTGTGAGTTCTTTTCCTTAATCGTGCTACCTGTGTTACCACTACTACCTTAGCCTTTTCTTTTCTACCATCCTACTAGGAGCAACACAGCACTTTGAGAATACAAAACCACCTGATCCCCACTGAAAGCCCTTCCTCTTTTCATCCTCCAGGAGGGATGTCGTGTGGCTCTGCATCCATTGGTGGTGCAAGTCACAAAACAACATCCTTTCCTTTTACTCTACCTGCGTTCGTTACTTGCTATATCACAAAAGAACTTTTTCATGAGGGTGGCTCTGGGGAGCAATGGACAAGTTCGATGCTTGATCTAGCAGCTCCCTCTGTGCTGTTCCTTTCCAAATGCTCAGCTGATTCTGGAATCTAATGTCCTCACAGTACTTGATCTCAATGCATGAGATGTCTGCCGAGATCTTAGGGTCGTTCTGCCAAGCTCAACTGCTGGCAACCGGCAGTGTTGCTGCAGCAGCTATCCCTAGCTGCCACACTCAAGAACGAACAATTTGCGTTTTTTCGGTTCCGCATGGAAGCTGGAATGCTTTTTTCAACGAGAAGATGTTTGTTTCATATAGTATTTGTATGTAACCAGCTTGAAAGTGCAAGAAAACGAAAAGTCAGATCAAACCGCAAAAACAGCATCACACACACACACACACACGATGTTGAATTATATGAAACTCGCGTTTTCTTGCGCGGGCGTTATCATCGCATTATTTGTTTTGGAGATGAATCATTTACGGAATTTATTTGGGTTAAACAATGCAAAGATGACTGGAACTCAGCACACGCTGGTGGAATCTCTAGTAAAGCAAAGGTGCGCACACACACACGCTCACGCACACGCTGACGCACACGCTCACGCACACGCGCACACACACACACACACACACACACACACACACACACACACACACACACACACACACACACACACACACACACACGCACACACACACACACACACACACGCACACGCACACGCACACGCACACGCACACGCACACGCACACGCACACGCACACGCGCACGCGCACGCGCACGCGCACGCACGCACGCACGCACGCACGCACGCACGCACGCTGGCACGCTCGCTCGCACGCACGCACGCTCGCACGCACGCACGCACGCACGTATGCACACACGCATACACACATGCACACAAGTGTACACACACATACACCACACACACACACACACACACACACACACACACACACACACACACACACACACACCACACACAAATACAAAGCACACAGCACACAGCTCACACACTTAATCACTCTCCTTTGCTACATCATACAGGCTTGTGTCGAGCCCGAGGGCTATTGCAGCTTTGAAAGGCGTAGATCGGTGAGCGAGAGCTATTTCCGTTTCAGCAACGAAAAGCTGGGTCTAGGAGTGACATATCCTTGTAGGCAACCTTGATGAGTGAAACGTAAAGTCACATAATTTTCCTACAAAACTTGCATTGCTTTTATTCTGCACGTCACAGGGCTGCCTTCATAGACGAAAAGTCTTGCAACAAGTCGTTCAGTTACGTAGATGAGCCTGCCCCCATCGGTCACGGTCAGACCATAAGTGCTCCACACATGCATGCGACTGTGCTGGAAATGGTGTGTACGCATCGGCATGTCAAATGCGTGTAGTTGCTGTAAAATGTGTAAACACTTGACATAAATGGCGCAGCTAATGAAAACCTCATGGGTGTTCACTCCTGCACAGGCGTATTATCAAGCATGAAATAGTGAGAACGCGGGTTTTCATGCAGCCGTGTGCAATCACAAAAAGCACCAAACCAAGTATCAAACCATGATTGTACAGTTCACAACCTCTCACAAACTCGCACTGGAGCTTTAGCGATAGTTAAAAATGCCATAAACACAGAGTTTGCTTGATTGCAGACACGTCTACAACGCCACATTTCCATTTATCCATTGCACACGCAGCTGGACGCGCAGCTTCAACCTGGCAATCGAGTTTTGGATGTCGGATCCGGTGTGTTCAAATAAAGTGCCGTCCAATTACAGAGAGAGGGAAAGGAGGAAGTGAAAGATTACACGTTTTTGCCAAATGTGAAAATGCAAAAGAGATCTTGAGAGCTTTCTTGGTGTGTTTGCCGTTATTTCTGTGGCTGCATAGACAAGTTTAAGTTTTGGGGGCAATTTGTTCAAGGGAGTTCAATGGTGCTTACTGATCTTGCACCACCAATGAAAGCAACTTGCAAATCTAAATGCAGGTTCTGGCTATTTGGTTGCTGTATTTGCTAAGCTCGTGTTGCCAGGAGGCTCTGTTCTTGGCCTGGAAAAAGTTCCTGAACTGGTGAGTACCTTGCTATCGAGCACTTTTCTTTTGAAGTCTGATACCCACGTGTTTGACCTTGTGGTCTTATTACCAGTGAGTCATTGGTTGTCCTCATTTTGCTCGTTTGTAAATTTTACACAGGCCCAGCGCTCCATTTCCTCCATCCAAACTGCGTGTCCAGACCTCCAAGAAGAGCAAGGCAAGGGGTGGCGAGTGGAGCACGGGAATGCGCTTTCAGGCACGCTTACTTCATTTGCTCAACGTTGTAGCATAGCAGTGCTAATTGTGGAATGGTAGCTAAGCTTTTTGCGTCTGTACTGTAGCAGACAAAATGGGATCAGCGTGGAAGGCTGGCGCATTAGACGATAAATATATGTGTTTAGACGAGTTGGATTGCACCCAAAGCCATCTTAAGCCCCAAGCAAGCTTGAAGGATGAACAGGCAAACCGATTTCTTTCGTAAGGTTAGTTGATACAGTTAGTAAGTTGCCCTCAATAATTTGCAAACGCCTGCACTCTGGTCGTACCTGTGCAGCCAGAGCACCAGATAGAATGATATTTTGGTGTATTACAACAGAAAAGAAGAGAAAAGACCACGTGGACGGTGGGATATGCGACTTATAATGCCATTCCTTTGTGGAAGGCACCAATATAGGGTGCAGGTGCCGTGCGTGTGCTTTCAGTTGTGTCAACTCGCTTGAAGACTTATTCTCACACCCAAATGTCAGCTTCTCATACCCAAATGTCAGCTTCTCACACCCAAATATCAGCTTCAAGCTACAATGGTTCCAATTTGATGAAGTGGCTGTGAGTAGGTACCCCTTGAATGCAAAATTTGATTTCTGTTATGCATGTCAATGTACCTCTGCGTTGGTTAATATGCTTTTAAATCCAACCTGATTTGATGAAGTGCATACATTTATGATTCATGCACACAGATGTGACAAAGGAGGAGGCCCCTTTTCATGCCATCCACGTTGGTGCTGCAGCTGATGAGCTTCCCAGGTGTATTCTCCTGAATTTTTCTGAATCAATCAAAGGTTTGCTTTTCTTCGCTTTCTAAGGAAGGTGATCAAGCAGGTTGTGAAACGTTTACTTCTTCGTTAACAAAATCTAGTTTCTCGTTGTCTGATTTTGCGTTATTTGTGTGACACACTTTCCTTTTTCTGCATCGTTAATATGAACTTTATTTCCATGTGCCACTGCTCACCAAGGGTGCTTGTCGACAAATTAGCAAACGGAGGGCGAATGGTGGTCCCTGTAGGACCGCGGTATGCAGCACAGGTATGTTTGTCTGAAATTTTTGAAAAGGAAAAGGGTTTATTGCGATTGTGCTGTCTGAATGTTACGGTTGGGGTAAGCACTCCGGTCATGCACAAATTGACAATGTTTCGTGTTAGGCTTCTTGCACGCATCGCGAGGACACTGCTGACAAACCTTCACCCTATTTGCTGCAGCAACTAGTGGTCATCGACAAGGATTTAAATGGCAAGGTGACCCAATTAAAAGGAGGGCTTCTCGTGAACTATGTGAGTATATGTGAGCTCAAGTTGCTCATCTGCGTGCTCTGGTATTGCAGGCTCGGGCATGAGTGTGCGCTTACCTGTGACTTTTTGTCAATCGTATCTACTGCATTGACTATATTGTGTGATCCTGGTAAGCCCCACTGGCTTACAACCAGCTTCTTCAGCTTCCTGAAATCCTTTTTCTTTTCGTGAAACCATCGCTACGCGTGCATTGTACCTAGTTCTACTTTGTGGAAATTGTAAGATCAACAGCATTGTAAATGCATGTCCCTTATCAATCAAATCGTTTTCCATGGTGCCATTTTATTCCTTTGCCTGAACTACAGGTCCCTCTGACCAGACCTACCGAGTTAGAAGATGGGTATGCGCCATGACCTGGAATTTTGATGCTGCTATGTCATGTTACCATAACGGCTGTCTAGATTTGTCATCTCATTTGTTGCGTGCATTATGATCTTTCATGGTAAAGTGTCTTACCTGGTTTTGCATTAAAGTACAACCTCGTACCAGAGCAACTTCCTGAGTCGTATGTTTAGGTGTAGGTATTCCTTGTTTTCATCTCATTCAAACATTTCTTTGTGGATTTGACCATTTTATTCCAGAGTTCAAGCAAAAGAGGGACGCTATGTGCTTTGTCGCTTTATTATTTCAACCTTATGCTGATTTCTCCTTAAAGCTTGAAGGCTCAATTTGGCTGCGTGCTGTTTAATGTTTAATTGAATGTTGATCACCAAAGATCTGCATTCGAATTTCGCAAACATATCTTTTATAGAGCTTCACAGCAAGGAACGGATCTGTTTAGCATAAGGTTATTGCTGCAGTTTTGCTGCATTCAAAAGGCTGCTGCATTTAAAAGCCTGAAACTAAATATTTTTACTGCCTGCGTAGTTATTCCTTCTTATCTGAATTTAAGGAGGCCACAGTCCATAGGAACAGCAGGCTGCGTGGGGCTAGTAGGCGTTAGGAAAGCAGGCTCCTGTATGTGCTCGGAGATGAGACCAAAGAGGGAGTAGGTCATTGCTTAAGTTCAGCGGTCATTTTAGCTTGAGCTCAGGTCGAGACTGGGCTATTCCCGTTCCATAGATTTAGGCCATTGACTATGATATGTAACACGCTTGAGCCTAGCTTAGAAGTAAGCTGCAGTGAGGCAAGTTATTGAACTTGACCTGGAAGTATTGTGGTCGCCCCCGTGAAAATCTCAACCCCATACTAGCCAAATAGTTTCACTTAACTTTCTGCACAAGCATATCTCTGCAACCACTCCACCATTCTGTGACCTGAGATGTGCATTGGAGTAGTTTTTTGTTCTCTTAGCAAATGCTTGAAGGTTTGGGAGAGGTGCAGGGGCCGGGGGAATTTTTGCTGCGACACTCAGGAAAAACCACACCGCTTTTTGCACAGGCCATCGATTGGCCTCATTTAGATTTAATTTGACGCGTATAAATTGGCAGCAACGCTGAGAGGAAACACCGGGCTGAAACCCGCAGTCAGTAAGGAGCGACATATTTTTCTGTCTTCTTCCCCTGTGTCCCTTGTGTGAGTGCCTTCCACTCACCGGCATTCCCAGTACCCCTGCCCCAAATTCGACATTGCAGCATTGCTATAAACATTTATAATGCTTATATCCTGAAGCACAGGTCGATCGGGGCAACCTCAGAAATGCACCTTTTCCTTGCCAAAGTGGATGCAAAATACGCAGCAGGCCCCACAGAACCCCCCAGAATGCCAAATTTCCAGCAAATATCAATGATTTAGATATAACATCAAGTATTCAGTATTCAGATAGGGTATAGGGGGCTTTGAATTGGGTGGAGAGCTAAGTGAGAATGGTAGGGTGGGTTTTTCACGGGGCGACCTTGTGTAGGGTGATTATTAACCAATGTTCCTTACATACCGCAACAAATTTAGTGTTATTATCTGTTTACTTATAAACATAGCAGTTAATTATTTACAAGGACCAGTCACAACTGCTGCAGAAATTAGGGTCCTCACAACAACAGCCAACTGGCAGTGGGCGTCACCATCTGCAACACAATAGAACCTCTCGAGGACTTGGGTCTTGGTTATCTGAGTGTTCAGACGCTTGCTTCCAAGCTCCATTTGCATTCTGTTTATTTTATGCTGCTAAATTTTTCCATACAAATTTCCAATGTTATTGTTACCTCTTATGGAGCCTGTTTCAGGTCAAACCTGCAACCCCCTTGCTAGTGATTCACATTGATTTATCCCTTTTTCCATGGTGGAGGACATTAATGTACCAGGTATCAGAGTGGCTCGCTCCTTTTCCGTCGTTTATGATGTGGGAGGTATTTTTTACTGCCCGCTTGTTTTGTCTTCTTCCTTGCAACTTCAAATTAGAAGGAAACCCAGAAATAGAAAAGATGTTGAAATCCAAAAGGCAGGAACACATATAAAAAACGAGACTGACATAAGCGATGTCACACTGCTTCAACTCAAGAACTGGAGTTTAAGAGCTCACAACTGAATACAGAGATTGCCTGCTATGTTGGAGGAGGAGCTTAACGATACCGAAATGGCTCCTGTTTTGTTGGAAACGGGTATAAATTACGCAGCGTTTGGTGGCTGAACTCATTTGCTGGAAAGGTGTTCCTTGCTCCATGAGTGAGAAATGCAAGTAATGAAAACATACCCCACATTTAATAAAAGAAGGAGCCACTTTGGTACCGGGTGTTGTAAAATACATCCATGGCATGGTGAATTAAAAAAGAAAGTTCTACAAGGTACGGAGGGTTGCAGTACTTGTGGTACTTTTTTACAATCAGCATTATGATTGAGGTAACAAATTCTGCAGGTTGCTGCAGTTTTAAAATACCAAGGTAGCTATAACGAAATGCAATTAAAATGGTCTGATTTCTTATCCTCGCAATCCACAACCTAAATTTATTGCAACTGCTAGACGCTGTTGTCCAGCTTACGCATACATACTCGTGCAAATGCAGTTGTTTTCATGGAGAACCTAAAATGAAACAAGACGGCCTGTGAGTCTAAGTGAACCAGTGGTTTTGCTTTCCTGTAGATGTTCTATGTGCATTAGACAGAAAGGAAAAAGAAAAACGATCGCAGGTACCAAATGTATAACTTCTTGCCTTTTTCCCATGAGCTATATGAGGCAGAACCTTGCAGAGTGATTGCTATGACTACAACCGTGATCTTTCTTGTTTGAATATAATTACATAATCTATATTTAGTTTAAGATTGACCGGGGACCGTGCATTGGAACAACACAGAGATTGATTTGGCGAGCAATTAAGGATGAACAATTATCAGGCTCCAGCCAGTTTAAACACCTAACAAAGTCGCCCACCCACAACAAGCCCAATAGTACATTGCAAGAGAGCTATACATTGTAGGCTGAGGATGTATAGCAAAACTTACTTTCAATCCTGGATTTGGAACCTTTCTACCTTAAGTGGATATGAACTAGATTTGCACTTCACTTACTATGGCACTTCGTATGCATGTAGGTCATATCTTAGAATGGAAAATGATGACTAGAACTCAGAACCTGTGCAGTTTTCTTTGCGACAATATTCAGGGCACATGAATAACATTCCAAAGTGGCATACTGAGCGTGCCCAGAGGCGCACTTTGAAACATTAGGAGTCACCACTTCATGTACAGAGAGCCAAGCAACAGGTACTTCCCAAATACTCTCTACACCGTTTTGCTACTGTTGATTCAAATTAAAAGCATGAGCCAAGCCTGCAACCCACTTGATCCCCATTAATTCTTCCTTTCCTTATCGTGGTGGAGGAGCTTAACGGTACTCGGTACCAAAGTGGCTCCTTTTCCTTTCTTTTTTCTTTTTCATGAGTTCTTGCTTTTTATCTGTGTTCCTCTTTAATTTCTCCATCGACTTATTTTCTTGCTTGTTACAACTTCTCCTCCTTCTTAAGTTATTTTCTCTGCAATTTTTCTTTCAATCTTTAAGATGTTGTGATGAGAGATGAGACTTCTTACCTAAACAATTAACCACCATCTCACAATGCAAAAAAAGAAATAATGCTGTTTACAAACCCAAAGAATCAGACTCCAAACTCATCTTGACCTCTCTTGGATGAAGCTGGATTTGCTTTTCATGATGGCAGGGATGCTTACCTACACGGATATCTTATCGTAGCAATCTACTGCTGACATAGGTGACAGGATGTAGAACAAACTCGCTCAAATAAAAATACACAAAAAATATCTAATGCATTATCAATGAATTTCAACAATGAGTACATAGTATAGCACACTCCTATACTATATGTTAGACTGTGTACACTTAAGTGTTTTTTTTCACTGGTCAGCTGCTTGTGACACACGACCAAATGCAATTTGCTCTACAACTAGACACATTGGCTCGCAGAAATCAGAGTACATCTGCACCAAAGCTTTTTAAAGACCACACTCATGGCTACCCATGACTTCGCCAGACAAGCAAGAAGGTGGCTGTTCTGCCTGCTCAACCGCATCATGAAGTGGTTCACCCACTGCTCGTCGCTGAGCTGCAAGGGCCGCCATGCGTGCAGCGTCTTCATGCAATGCAAGAGCTGATGTATCTGTTTCTCCGCTCCTTGCTGAAGCCTGTAAGTGGCAGTAACAACAACTGGATGCGTCGTTTTAAGCGATGACCGAGCTTGTTTCGGCGGTTCTCAGCGCTCAGCAACGATCTTTTTAGGATCTGCATATAGTACCACCGACACTTCATTCTTTGAGGTCCAAACTATAGATGAGTTTGGTGTGCTGAGGCAAGATCAACACAATTTGTCATTATGTGGCCCCTTTGCTCATATGGCTGAACATATCATCTTCTGTGTGTGTATGTGTATGGAGTGGGTGTGCGCGTGTGTGTTTGTGCGTCAGAAAAGTATCATGTATGATTGTAGCAATTACAGATTATATGAGAAGCTATTACTTGGCTGCTTTTCAAGTAGTTTTGACAAGTCTGGTTAAAAAAGCCGGGAGGCGCAAGTCGCTTGAAGAATGATGGTAGCCAGGGTTGCCTCTCTCTTTTGAGCAAAGGTGGTAAATTGCACTGATCGATGGCGTAGTCTCTCTATCCCTTATTTGCTGTTCCTCCCCTAGCTTTTATTCTGCTTCAAATGCAAGGACGTAAAAGGCTAACTGTTTCTCTGTTACAGTATAATTTGCTATTGAGATTCCAACTGATTCCAAAAGCGGCTTCATTGCCTGAAAATTGCCTCGCATGATCACTAAGGCCCTCTGTTGTATACTGACCGCAACACGCCGCAGGCGGTTCTCTGCCTCAACCTCTAACGCTTGCATTGCTTGCTCCCTGTCCGTTTCATCTCGCTGCAGTTGGTGGTGATGACGTCCTGGCACTTGGAAGGTGTGGCACCTGGTAAGCGTTGAGAGAGACAACATATTCAGCAGGCAGAGGAAATTCAAAAAGAGAGAAATTGCAGAAACAAGCATGAGTGACACAGAAAGCGCCAAAGTTGGCAGCAATCCTAATACTACTGTGTGGAGACCTCTGAGAAAATTGAACTCTGGGCATCATTGGGCTTCATCTGGTAAAAACCAGCTTGCAGACCAGCTCACCTTGCGCCTGGCATGAGTGTTGTGGCTGCTGCCACAGGCACTGATGTGTCTATTGACTCAACCGCCTGTTGCAAAAGCTCGCCCGTGGCTTTGTGCACCGCTGCCTTGGCAGCCTGAGGAGGTATATAGCACAGGACCCTGATACCTTCCTATCTTCACCATTTTGGGTGGGGCGCTTGTTGCTTGGTATAATATCTAGCCTGATGCAAATATCAAGCACGGTGTAGGCAGCACAAACCCCTTAACAACACGCCCTGCTATTCCATCATAGTTTTTCCTATAGCTTCTTAATTTGTTTCAGGCAGTTTCTGCTACTTAAACGGCAACAAACTTACAACTGAAACACCCTGAGTGCAGCCTTCAAGCTATTAAGACAACATTAGCAGCGAATCTTAAATGTTCCACACTGTTTGCGTGCGAGTGTGCTTCATGTGTGCAAGCATTCAGTGCAAGCCCGGAACAAAAAATGTATACCTGGCATCCAGCGCAGTCATGTAAGGTGCGTATGGTGGCTCGCTCAATTGCGTCAAGCAGCTGGCTTTCAAAGCCCATACTGCGTTCACCGTCTGCAAAATTGAAGGGTGCCACGTTGTAAGCAATAAATATTTAGTGATCATTAACCTATACAATTGGTGCTTGCAGTATTCCTATTTAGAAGTGCAGAGCATTCAAACAAATTATAAATGTATGCTCCAATTATGTTGACGCAGAAAGTCAAAACTGGAGACAAGCCCTGCTGCAAAGGTCAGAGATGCATTCAGAATATTTAATCTATGTCACCTGGCGCGTTCCTCTTCTGTTCAGTGAGAGGAACTGTTTGGACGGGGCTGTGATCTGAGGACTGACTGCACAGCCCAGAGCCCCAGGGTGTGCATTGCGGAGTGGGTGGCACCTGGGAGCCTATAGCATGCGACCTTTGAACGACCGGTTCTCCAGCTGCAGCATCCCTGAGGAAAAGTATATGCAAGTGGTGGTCATACCTCGTGCATTGGTCAAGGAAAGGTGCTTGTGGGAGAAGAAAGCAGCAGGAAATAGAGATCACAAACGAGAATTGAGGAGTAACAAAGAAATAATAATAATATCCACTAGGAATTCCTGCTAAAGGGTGCACTTGACAAACAAGACAAATGGGTCCGATTCCAGGCAGGAAACATAGGCCAAAACAAAAAGGTCACATGCGAAGGCATTGACACTCGCAAACGTAAAAACATTTACAAATTTTGCAAGCATGCGATGGAATATCAAACGCAAACAGGGCTAAAATACCTCAAGGTCTTCTCCCAGTACTTCCGGCTCTCAGTATCTAAAACCTCTTGCCCCTCTTGTTGGTAAGTAGCCAGCCCAGCGGCTACCTCTGTTCTAGAACCAGGCGAAATTGGTCGCCCACTTTCATGCTGCTGCTTTTGCTGAGAAACCCGCTCCTCTATGCTTGGCTGAGGTGCCGGTGTAGGCTTGGGTGCGGGTGCAGGCTTGGGTGCGGGTGCGGGTGCGGGTGCGGGTGCGGGTGCGGGTGCAGGCTTGGGTGCGGGTGCGGGTGCGGGTGCGGGTGCGGGTGCGGGTGCGGGTGCGGGTGCGGGTGCGGGTGCGGGTGCGGGTGCGGGTGCGGGTGCGGGTGCAGGTGCGGGTGCGGGTGCGGGTGCGGAAGCAAAGTGGCCCCCTCGATCTGCTTCCACATTCTTTAGTAGGAGCGTCTGCTGATCTGGGGTGTCTTGGTGACTTTGTTGAGTGGTACAAGCATAGGCGGCCTCGCACGCATCACGGGCTGCTGATGCCACATGCTGACCTGCGCATGGCAGCACAAAGAGAACATGCTTTTCCCTGCTGCTTTGGTACGCAGCTACTTCTACTTCATCACGAAGCAGGGTTTGCTTGCTGAAGCAGACTTGATCCTGACACCATACAGCAAAGCCTGAAGCAGGGTACAGCATGGTTTCAACTGACACGCTGATCTACCCCTCCATATACCCTATTTTTTCTTGACTATCTGCATGACGTATGTAAGACATTTTTTACGTGGCACTTCAAACCCCACTCTCACAAAGTACAGCAATAATCCTCCTCTGAACACATCCCCAATCAATCGATAAAAACACCTCTTTAGGGTTTACCTTTTAGGGGTTTAGTTCTTTAACCTTGGGAGGCTTAGTTCTTAGGGTTTGGGAGGCTTTAGTTCTTTTACCTTGGGCAACATACAGTGCAGCGGCTGCTGCCTGATGCGCCGTAGCATCATGCAAAGCCTCCTCACGGCTCGAGCCTGAGCTGATGCTGATGCTTGAGGGGGGGCGGTGAAAGGTGTGTGCACGCTGGCATGCGGATGTCCTGCTAACTGGACTGTTTGGTACCAGCGGTATGGGCTGTGGGGGTGTGTTGCTGCGAAGAGAGTTTGGCAACGGTGACTTCTTGCGCAATTCGCTGGTGCTGAGGCGCGTCTTCAGGGTTGGAAGGTCATGGCTGATAAGGGAGTCTTGACTGCCACTGGCACATAGCCCAAATGCCTCACCTCTCACGACCTTGCAAAATTGTGCAAATAAATTGCACTGTTGTGGGAAGGTGAACACGCTGCATAAGCTCTTCACAAATACCTGGTGGCCGGGACCTTTAATATAAGTTGATCGGTAAAGGTGGTAAGAGTGTACAGGTTTAGCCATTGAATCATCTGCCCGTCTGTCTGCTGGACAAAAGCTGGATAAACCAGGCCAGTCTAATACCATTACTAACTTGCTGAGGAAAAGGTTGCATTTCTGCTATCGGGTAGCAAACAGGTTTTGCTTTTTGTTTTCATTGCAGTTTGTAGCGCTTAAAAAGCTAATATAGAATTGACTAACCAGCACTAACCCAACCGTGCCTTCCAGCATGATGGCATCGAGCTCACATATGAAGAGCAGTTATTAGAAGCCAGAACCCCCCATAGTGTTGCTGCTGGTTACGTCATGTGCGACGGTGTATTGCTGCATTTCCAAGGCAACAAAAACTGTTGATATTGTCTGCGCCTCATTCCCCATGTTCCATTTCCTCCGTCTATACGATCCCGTTTCTTGTTTTGTTGTTGCACTTGTAGCTGCCACAAAGTCCCAAATTTTGTACGCAGCCAACTGTGCTTTTTTGTGCAATTGTCTCATTTGACTGGCCTGGTAAGATGTGTGTCGCACAAGTTATGCTGCCAATTCATACTTGCCTGTGTCACCATGTCGTCCACACTCGTGATGGGTGAAGACCCTGCGCGCTGGTGATAACCCGCCTCTTCAGCATCATTGCATGCCTCTTGCACATGCTCCCCTGCACATGCAGTGTGATGAAGGTCTTGGACACAAACAGACGACAATTAACATGATATGATGAGGTTGAGCATAACCTGCACGATTTTGTCATACATTGAAGCAGTACTGTTTAATGGGCAAGCACCATACTTTGTGCAAATGTTTAAAACTTTTAACAAATTTCAAAATTCATAACTCTGTCTCTTAAGGTGAGGTGCAAAAGCATTGTGATTTATGGTAATGCAGGCTTATTGTATGGTAATGCAGGCTTATTTTATGGTAATGCAGATTTTACAGCTTCCTCGCAGCAAGAAGCATTTTGGACGACCGTGATGAAATGAGAGTTTGTTTTGGCTTTTAATGTGCACGCCTCTTTTTTTTGGACTCGCATAACCTACCCAAGGCATGCAGCTCTCCTGCAACGGCTGCCTGGTGGCTTGTGCTCATGTGCTCCCGGAGCTCTGATCTTGGAATGGCCTCCTTATGACTGCATCATTTGTAACATTCAAAGAAGGCCTTGTTTGTTGGTGTGTGATTCTGTAGTAGGATGTAACAGGTCTTTTGCTTTGGAGTTTTAGCGCAGAAGTTTGGCCTCTTTTCATTTTTTGCACAGACACTTTCAACCCGTGAATGATCACCAAGGAAGCTTTTAGAAATTGGCACCTGTAATGAACGGCCAGCTGCACAAGCTGTGGTGACGGTGGAGGGAGCCCTGCTTGCCGGCTTGCCTCAATTGCAAACCATGCCTCCTCCTGTTTTTGCAGTTAATTCAGTACATGCAATGTAGATGAGCATTCCTGCAGTGGGCCTTGTTAAGTAGCACAGAATAAAGAGTGCAAACATTGTTTTGCTGCAGCCAAGTCTTGCACAAGACAAGCGTGCTGAGAAAATGCTGGCTCGTTAAAAGCAAAAAAATATAGAAGCGCCATCCTCCTGCAGCCTTTAACTCTTTGCAATGGAACACCCTAAAAACTAGCACCTGCATTACCTCGGGTGACGGATCTCCCTGTTGCTGCTGCTGCTGTTCTGGGAGCTGCTGATTAGGCAGCTTGCCCCAAACATCTAGGCTAATACGCTTTGAAGCATAATCATCCTCCACACTCTGGGAAACTGCTTCTTTTGGCGCTGGTGCTGCTGCTGCTGCTGCTGGGGGTACAGCTTTCACCTCTGGTGCAAAGGATGCACTTGTAGCAGCAGCCGCCTTGTTATCATCTCCAAAGCTCTTCAGCAGGCTTTCCATGTCAGGGGCTGCAGAAGTGGGTAGCCGCCGGGCTTTAGCTGCTGCTGCAATGTCAAGCGTTGTATCTGCCACCGGGAGGTTTGTCAAGGAGTGCGTGAAATCAACCTGCATAGCCGTTGCAGGGATGGTGACAAGAAGTTCTTAGGTTTTCAAGTAACAACAACAAGGGGCATGGGTTAATTTGCTCCCCTTTAGACCGCTAATGTGCGCTTTCTTCTAGCGGCCTAGCAACAGACATGAAACACAGCGTCAAAGCTGAGCCTGCCCTAAACAACTCAACTTACAGCGTCAGCGGGGTCCATGACAACCTCCGCCATGTTTGCTGCCCTGCACACCTCTGTCCCCAAATGCACATAGGCACCGGCAACAGCTGCAGCCCTGCTGACATACCCACGAAGGGCCACCTGTAACACCATGCACAGATGTATTAACAATGACCCTCCTGAGATCCACGCTTATGTTGTCTATTACGTTCCTTTGGCAGGTTTAAGCATAATTAATCCCCTGGTGGGCTAATAACGCATGCACATTAGGAAATCACACTGTTGTGGTAGTAAGATGAAAGGAATCAATAACGTCAAAGGGAAAGATAAATTAAAGCCTAAATGGAGCCAGGACAATATCAACCCCATGGGTAAGCATAGCTTGTCCCGACAGACCTGCTGCTGCGTCTTTCTCAGTGCTTCTTTGTCTGCACTTCCCATCGGCACACCGGTTGCTGTGATGGGGTCATTGGTGGCTTGATCTGCAAAATATCAGGTGAGTGCGTCATTGTTTAGGCAATTGGAAAAATGGTCGCCAATCAGATTGAACTCCTTCCATTGCACTTAAAGAGGAAGGTAGGACAGGAAGGACAAGCTAAGCATTAAGCGTGCTCTCTATGCGTGAATTAAGGGAACAGCACAAATGAACTTGGCAGCCTTGAGCTTCAAAGCGCAATACATGCATTTTATGTGCATAACTATACAGCTTCTTGTTTGTGCCTCTTTTTCCCATTCTGATCATACTATTAGAGCAAAAGCTGGTTGCTACAACTGCACATTTGCACATTTGTAGTAAATTTAGTTGAACAAATAGTTCCCTCTAACAACCCTGCCGCTCACTCCATCTGTGCTGAACACAACATGATCCATGCATCATGTATGCCCACTAAGAGCCAACTCTCTCCACTCCACCTGGTTCCTCCTCCAGCGCCTGATCAGGTTGCACCGCTGCATTGCTAGGTAATGCCTCCACAGCCCATCCCAAGCCAACACGCTCTGCTGCAGTGCCAGTGTCAATGTTGTGTGCCCTCTGCCCCGTGGAAGGCGGCGTCTTGAAGTGGCTGTCCTCAATATCCGATCCCTCAAGTGATCCAGCACTGCTGCGCGAGAACAGGTCTGGGTGCAAGGAAGCAGCTGGAGTGGTGAAGAGGCTACTTGAGCTGTCCAGATCTGAGCTGCCTTCGCCCCTGCTACTCCTCGCACCCTCTTCTTGCACTGCTGCGAGGTGAGAGTGCTCTCCCTCTTTCATCACTGCTGGCACCTGACCTCTATCTACGGTGTTGGCCCTGCTTGGTTGCACAAACAGAAGAAGCACCAAACATCTAATCAAAGGTAAGGGCTGAAGTTACAAAGCGCACAGGCCAGAGACACTTCATTTTATTTTTATTTCATCTCTGCCTATGTCATTCTTCAATTCCCTTTTTTCCCAAAGTCAGAAGACTAGAGGCTAGAAGCAATTATTGCAAAAGCTGCATACCTGCTGCTGGTAGCTGCTTCTCCTTCTTCTGAGCAGGACACTGGTGAGCGCAAGGACTGTGGAAGAACAGGAGTTGGTGTCGGCTGCCGCTGGACACGCTGCTGCAGTGTCTTAAGGGCTGCTTGCACGTCTGAGCGGTCAGAAGGCACCTCAAGGACGTCTTGCGCTAGGCCTCCTTCCAGTTGCTTGGCATTGCCTTGCTGCTGCTGCTGCTGCTGCTGCTGCTGCTGCTGCTGCCTGCCCTGCTGCACCCCTCGTCCCGGCCACACAGATGCAGTAGCTGCTACCTCTCCACCACTATGGGCGCCCAGGCCTGGGATAACAATTTTGTGTTGTTGAGCTAAACTCACAGAGCCGTCAGAATGACTGGCTAAGGCATTCTGATCAGCGAAACTCTGTGGGTAATTCTGTTGGTTGATAGCATGCTACTGATGTTGCTTATTAAGTTGTGACTACACTTACCTGTTCCGCCCAAGGCCACTGCTGGTGGGCACTGCTCTCCTACCTACGAGAGTTTGCGGCGCAAATAAGCAGGGGTTAAGGGAGAAGAAGAGCAAGTTAGGTGTACGGGGAGGATGTCAAGACTGTGCTCAAGCGGGTGGCAGCTGTAATACGAAGGATAGTAGACCAACGCATACACGCTCACCTCATCTAACGCTTGCACGTCACTCACACCCCCCACAGAACCTGCAGTTGCAAGGCAATGTTTTAAATTGTTATGCTTTGTACAAAACACGGATGGCAGCATACAGCTTAAACGGCCTTGGTCAAGCAAAGATATGTATTCTGACCTTGCACATTGCAGCTTTTATTATAACCGACCGCTTTGAGCTCTACAAATTTCAGCTGAAAAGTTAATGCAGATTACAATCTACCTACCATCTGCGTCAGCTGGTGTGCCTGTGACTGCGTCCCCCATGAGTGCTGTGCTGGGAGCGGCAAAGGATGAGGGTAGCGTATGCAGCACCTACAATAGTTTGCGTAGCGGACAGAACACGATATGAGGAGCTTGCAACAAGAAGTGATTCATTGTTAAGAGACACATGTCGGCATCAGGTACCATTTCCCCAACTACAGCATTGGAGGATTGGTTGGTCCCTTTCTGATGATATCGCATGCAAGAGTGAAAGGATGAAAGGAGGGAGGCACAGGCTTGCCTAAGTACAAAATATGTCCACTAATTTGAGGCCCAAGCTCGCCTAAGTACCAATCTGAGCTCCTTCTTGTGCACGCTAACTTAACTCAGTGCTACTAATTCCAATTGCTGTAAGTGTGCACAGGCAATAGCCGTTTGGACTTGCTATGATTTTTGGAACGAGTAAGCAACCACATCCGCCCACCCTACTGCAGTGCCTGTTTTCTTTGAACGAGCAGAAGCATTTGGCACAGATGCCCATTTTTCTGGACGCAATACTTTTTTATGCTATCCAGATGAGCGTTGACCAACCTGCTCTTCACTCAAATGACCAAAGTCGACGAGTGTTCCAGGTGGAGGTGGGGTTAATGCGCCGGAGGTCACATCAGTAGGCACATACGGCTGTGATGCATCTGTTACGGTGATGCTGCTAATGGAGCAGTCATAGTCCACAGCCCCTGCCATAATCAGCATGAGGTACACTTGACAGGGTGAGCAAATCAGCCCTGCTGCATCTACGTAGAGCATATGAGCATATGAGTCTACACCATGCACCTTACTGCTCTCAAATGTCCCAACCTGGAGAATCCAGTCCAGCTTCTGCTGCGTTTGCTGCTTGGCGGATTGCAACGTTGGAGGCCAAATGGATTGCTGAAGCAGTGCCAGCTGCCCTAGCGGCCTGAGGTAATGCAAGAAAAAAATGTTGAGTTAAGGGGTTTAGAAGATTGTGTAATCCATGCTGGTAGCAATAACACGCCCATTATGCTCATAAACAGGATTTATAATGCCACGCATATTGGCTTTCACTATTAATAGATACAAGGCGCCCTTTCAAATGGGCTCCAAGGGTGTGATTTGCATGTAGGCCCTGCTCTTGAGCATGTCTTGCTTGATTGAGTGCCACTGGGGTAGAGCTTGATTTATATATCTTGGCTCTGCAAAAGTCTAGCTTTAGGTCTGGATGAGGTTTGCCGTCAAAAGTACACTATTTATGTCGTGCTCATCCGTCCGTCAACAGTTTGCTTACAAGATGGTTGCTCAAAGTGTTTATTAATTAGCTGTAGAGAAAGGGCTCGTGTTCTATATTATTGGACGAGATTATCTAGTTCAAAAAAATGAACATCGTCAAATTGATATGAGTAAAACCAACGTTTAGCAAGGGGTTGAGATCCTGTGTGTGTGTGATTTGAGGAGAAAATCATAACAGTCACTGTTGTGTTGCCAGAATTTTCAGGCATCATGTCCTGCAATGCCCTTCTGAGTAATTGGAGGCGCCACTACGTTCTTTTGTTAAGGTTCATAGATTATCATAGATCATCTATGATCTATGATCTATGATTTTATAGATCTTGTTCGTCGATGCGCTGAGTATTTTACTTTACTGTGACAGTGATCTGATCTGACAACTCCTCCACAAGTTTTGCCCTTCCCAACTGTCCCAACTTCATTGTCTCCAACTGGTTTGGAGCTAACCTCAAAGATCTGAGGGAGCCCCAGGTTGGCAGCCTTGTCTGGGTCTGATCTAGCACTGCTGTCAGTGCAGACTAGTGAATATGCGTGTACACATGTCCATATGGGGCCAAAGACGGAAAATGCACGGCATGGCCACAAACCGTACGAGCAATTCTTGCGCCTGTCCGGTTTTGGGTCATGCCTGTGCTGCTAATGTTAGGCTTATGCCATCCAATTTAGGTACTTACATTTAGCTGTTTATCAAAACAATATTGCATTTGACATGCCTCTTACCGATTCTTGACAGTCATGGGAGGCAGGGTTTTAACAGCTGTCTTGAGCTTTGAGAAAAGTTTGGCTGACAATATGTTGCTTCAACATTCGATGAACGCAAATGATTCTTTGTCTCCATTCAATGCTGAAGCAACGAAATGCCAACCCGTTTATTAGAGCAACCCGCCAGCACGCCACTCACTTGGTCATGTGCCTCATAAATCTGTTCAGAAGCGGAGACAGTCTGCTGCACGGTGTGCAAAAGCCCACTAGGCGGCACGCCTGTCTCCAGCTGCCAGCCTGTTTGATTGTGCGTGTGCGTGTCCGTGTGTGTGTGTGTGTGTGCGCGTGCGCATGTATGTGCTAGCATCAGCTTCCAAAACGCATTATAAGCTTGATTTCACCTGGCACAACAGCATGAGCGGCAGCTTCTCCCGCCTCAGACATTCTGCTACCTACATCCATGACTATAATGAAATCAGCTTTTATGTACATAATACCCTGTTGAGAACTCTATCTGGTGCACAGTGCACAGAAACCCTGCCGCCACATAACACACATGATGATGCACACACCCTGATGGGCTTCCTTCGCCCGTTCAGCAGCCATTAGTCCTAGTGAAGGATCCAACACGCGGTAGTCTTCTTCCTCTTGGTGGCTACTTTGCATTCAGACTTCTCCTTCGCAATCGATTTTGAGCGACCAATCTTTGTACATAAATTAAATCTTTAAATTAATTTAAACATTAAAAATTCTCGTCAACTTGCCCATCAGTTGTTGTCTCGCGTCATCGCACGTTCGCCCTCAAACACCTGGGTGTATGGAGTTTGATGGCAGCCATCCAAACGAAGCAAAAAGAAAAAGAAGAAGGTCAATGGGGGTCAGGAGGGTTGCAGGCTTGACCTGAAGCCGTCTCCTGATGAGAGTTGATAATAGTGCTGGAAAGCGCACGTCTGGTATGGACAAGTTTAGCAGTGTGGCACAAACTGAAGGAACACTCCATCAGACATGCATCTGCACTCATAATAACAAGGTATGCACTGCATATAACACAAGCAACAACAGTCAAGGATTGGGTCTGGGTGCTACGGCACACAACCCCCCTGACCCAGCCACATTAATTTCAAAGTTCTTTTAAATTGTTTGCGCGGTGGGGGGTTGCCTGGTGCGGGCACCTAAGTAACCCCTCCCTTAATCATGCTGGCTGTGTCATCTCTACCAGCGGAGTAATTTTTCCCCTCTTTTTCTTTTCTTGAAAGGTGTTGGTGCTGTTTTCCATCCAATTTGGGATCCGGAGCAGCAGGAATGTAGCGGTTTCCTCTTGGTTATTCAAGGCGGTTGCATATTGCACTACTCTGAGCACCATTTGCTCATCATCATACATCAAGTGGCAGATGGGCAATCCAGTGAGTTGTGTGGAGAACTTATTTGTTCTGGAACCAACTAGTCTGTCTCTCTGTCTCTCGGTTGCTGGGCTGTACAAAACTCCTGAAACTGGGGTACAGTCTAGAAACAAGGTCATTCTTTCTTTTGTGAGAGAATGATTGCAAAAGGCTGTCATAAATGAAAGTCCTTTGAGTGTGAGCATTGAGCCTTGGTATTTCTGCCTGTCTAATGAGAGTTGAGGGAGTGGTTTGAGTAGTCCATGGATTTCTGTGGCAAGGTTCTGGATAGGGGGACTTAGCAAGGCGTGCACACCTCGATGGCGAGCAGAGTTGTATGCATCCTGTAAAATTCTGAGGCGCGTTGAGGGATGATTGTGCCAGCGTGGCATTATGGAAAATTTCTCTTATTTGCTAGCTGCCTATCTTAGATTTGGCACGTCCCTTGGGATTCTCCGGTCCTTGTTGAGTACGACAGTCCATGATTATGAAATGCCAGACGGGTCCCAGCAGAACTTGGTGCCACCACCCTCCGCTAAGCTGTCCAGCCTTGCTTCAAAATGGCTTGGAAGGTCCCAAGTCAACAAGTCATCTGCTGCAATGATATGCGCCGGATTAGCGGCCTTTGGGATCACGGCGCAGCCCTTCTGCAGACCCCAGCGCAGCAGTACCTGTATGCATTGAGGTGCTAGTAATTTGAAGGCTTCTAACAAGAATGACTACATTGTCTTGCATTTCTTTACAGCTAACTTGCAAAGCCAAAGCACCAATTAACTGAACGGAAACGCACCTGAGCAGCCGTCTTGCCTGTTTCTTTTGCAATGTCGACTACCACTGGATGCTGCAAAAGCTGCCCACATCCAAGGCTGGCATATGCAACTACGGCTATGCCCATGCTCTCGCACACCTCCCTCAGCTGTGTGTTTGGATATTGTGGGTGGACTTCCACTGCAGGGCAACAAGTTAGGAGGATTATGGCATTTGGCAAGTGCGGTAACGAGCAGGATCCTTCCCTACATTTGCAGCTAGCCTGCCCAGGTTTTGCGCCGTGTTCACTATACATATACATATACATATACATACCGTAGAGACATGTAATCATTCCGCACCCCTCAAAAAAAATTTAACCTGTCTGCACCAATCCGCACCCTTCTCAATATATGTTTCAGTGCTTGCCGCACCCATTTGCAGGGGCAAAATGCCCTCAGAACTGCACCAAGAGACTAGAAAGGCACCAAGAGACTCAGAGGCGCTTTCCATAACACATCAACATTGTTTTTGTCCAAGAGCACTGAGAAATCAATATGAGTCTGGTTCTGCTCTACTCAGATCCAATATGTGTCAGCTGGCAACTGGTTTTGCCTTCTAGTCTTTCCAACTCTAGCCCTCATCATCATATGTTCCCCATCCCCGCTGCTGGCTTCCTCACTCTCCTCACTGCCCTCCTCCTCATTACCTGCTGTTGCTGCTCAAGCTGCTCGGGGTTGGGGGGGCCTTGCAGAAGCTGGACACGCCCCGCAGGGGCTTTGGTGGGCTCTTTCCCACTCATGACCCGATTCGAAATTTTTATTTAAACCAGTCCGCAGTAATCCGCATCCCCTCAATTATTATCTATTTCGAGGGGGAGTTGGCCACACCCCCTAGAAACAATATATCTGCGGCGTGATATAAT
>Ga0307947_1000089_pt1 | contig 50221 bp, 61 predicted proteins | sample OrgLakmetagen232_FD_201840 | JGI IMG/M metagenome (GOLD analysis project Ga0307947, IMG submission 201840) | Saline water microbial communities from Organic Lake, Antarctica - #232 | ecosystem: Environmental > Aquatic > Non-marine Saline and Alkaline > Saline | place: Antarctica: Organic Lake...
GGGGCTGGCAGTATTGTCCATGCCTTTTAATACTGCCATATGGTACGTGCGACACACTTGGTTTCCTTATGTGTGCTCTCCAAGTATCATCTACGGCTTCCTCTTATGGACTGCATGCGTGTGTTTTTGCTTCCTGATGTGTATAAGGCCGCACCTATGTTCCAGCCAAGGTGCAACGCACATGGAAATGCTTCTTATCTTGAAAATGCACTTTCCTCACGATTCTGCCAAACGAGCCATGTTTGTATCTGTGTGTCTGTGGTGGTGCCCTCGCAGTGGGTAACAAAGTGCCAGCTGATGTGAGGGTGCTCCAAATCTACACATCAACTTTAAGGATTGACCAGGTGCGTCTTTGCAGCTCTTTATTTCCCTTCACACAGAAACACATTAGTGAGCATGATGTTAATAGGCATCCTCTGTCCAACTCGATTGGGAATCTTTGGTACAGCCTTTCAAGCACTTGTTGCATCTTCGTTGTGATGATGTTGCACTATGAGCACTAGTGTGCTGCTACTTTACAGCGCACACTGATGCAGCACACGGGTACACTGTGTGCGTTGCAATTCATGCAGCTATTGCCGTTATGGAAGTACTGCCATACGCCTCTGCCTGGATATGTTTATGTGTGTGCCCCACCATAATCAATACGAGCATTTGTAGAGTTGGCCAGAACCGTATATCTGTACCGTATATGACCGTATGTATGGTGATTTCCCTGCCAATAATACCGTATATACACCGTATATACCTATAATGTATGGTTCTGGCCAACCCTAAGCATTTGAGAAGGCCCCGTAATCTGGCAGGCCAAAATCTCAGCCACCACTACATGCAAACACACAAATGTCATAAAACTGCATCTTTTGTGCAGATGGGTGTAAGCCAAGCAGTACATTGAAACGCGCCAACCACCTCACGCAAACACATGCCAAGTGCGCATGCTCACACACAACTGAACTTGTGTGCATGCAGTCCCTGCTGACGGGGGAAAGTCAAGCGGTGGACAAACACTCAGATGTGGTCCACAACGAGAAGGCCGTGTATCAAGACAAGCTGAACATGCTGTTTTCGGTAAGTCTTTTTTATCCAAACACTCACATGTAGTCCACGGCAAAAAGGCCGTGTATCAAGACAAGTTGAACATGCTGTTCTTGGCAGGTCTGTTTTATTCAAACACTCACATGTAGTTCACGGCAAAAAGGCTGTGGATCAAGGCAAGCTGAACACGCTGTTTTTGGTAGGTCTGTTTCATCACACACACCACACACGCATGGTTATCTTGCAAGGCAACACCTTTGCGTTATACTCTTCATGGTACAACAACGCATCTTGCTAGTTCCACAGCAAGGAGGCGACGCATGTGTCTTTTTTTGGAGCTTCAGGGTTGCGTGGTTTCTGGGGATGTGTGGTACTGGTGTCATGCTTGCCTACGTAAGTGCAAACACGTGCACACACACACTCACACACACACACTCACACAGACACGCACACACATGCACACACACACGCGCACACACACACGCATGCACACATGCAAAAGTATTGAGGAAGTGAGGAGCCTTCAGAGGCAAGTTGTGTGTGCGCCTTGCTTTCTTTTCCTTTCACGCAATATCGGTGCATGCAGGAGATCTAGAAGGTAATTGCAGGCGGGACTTGCGTACCAAAGGAGCCAACTTAAGAAAACATGCTTTCTGCCTTCCTAGCCACGCACACGCACACAAACACGAACACACACACTCACATACACATACACATAACACACACACAATGAATACACGTGCACAGGGCACATTGGTGGTAGCAGGGAGAGGAAGGGGTATTGTGGTGGGCACTGGATCAAACACAGCAATTGGCAAGATCAGGTGTGTGGGTGGTAGGATATATATGTGTTTGTGAGCGTGTTGATGCAATTTGTGCATGTTAAGTTGAAGTTCACCCTTATTGTTGCCACTAAGAGCAAAAGTAGGGCAAACAGATCTCTATTGGTCAGGCAGAGCTTCGTTTTCATGATAAAAGTATTTTGAATTGTTTCCTTAAAAGTGTAATTTACTTTCTATCATCGAGCTCCTGCAGAGATTGGAGGAGGATGCGGTGACACCCTTTTGTGCTAATGTCCATTCCTCATGTATGCAACAAATACGCATGGTGCATGTGTGTGGGTGTGGGTGTGTGGGGGGGGGGCGTGTGTGTGTGTGTACGTGTGTGAGCGTGAGCGTGTGTGTGCGTGTGTGTGCGTGTGTGCGTGTGCGTGTGCGTGTGCGTGTGTGTATGTGTATGTGTGTGTACGTGTACGTTTACGTGTACGTGTGTGTATGCGTGTGTGTGTGTGAGAGCAAGTGTGTGTGCGTATGCGTGTGTGCATGTGTGTATGTGTGTCATATCGGTATCAAAGCGCACCTTTTACTGTCAAGCAGAGTGTGGTGGCACTGCTGCTTTGCTCTTCCTCTGCTTGTGGCAGTGCATTCACTTGATGCATGTGCCCGTTACAAATTGCAGGCCCGCCATGAATATAAGCATGGAGGAGGATGTGGCGACGCTACTCCTTTCTTCTTCCTCTGCTTGTGGCAGAGCATTGACTCGATGCATTTGCCCACTACTAACTGCAGGGATGCTATGAATGTGGAGGAGGATGTGGTGACGCCACTGAAGGCCAAGCTAGACGAGTTTGGGGCCCTCCTGTCAAAGGTACTGTGGCCTGTATATTTTCAAGCGCATACCTGTTTAGCGCGCCCAACCCATAGTATGGGTCCCATACGAGCGGCCAGTCAAGGACTGCTGTTCAAGATACGTTTGGTCGTCGCTGGTCTCGCTCCTGCTCTACAATAAACGTGCATGTAGCAGGCCTGCATTTGCAGCCCAAAACTCGTCAGTTTATTGCCAGAGTGATAACTTACGTCTTCCCCCCCCCCCTACCATTTGACCCCTCTCGCACGCTTCCCATTGAGCAGGTCATAGCAGGTATCTGTGTGCTTGTATGGGTGGTCAACATTAACCGCTTCAACGACCCTGCCTTGGGCGGCTGGCTCCAAGGTGTGTGTAGCAAGAGATGAGAGCACACAAAGGAGCATGCTAACCCCCATACATGCCATGCAATCATATGCAACTACTGCCATACATCATACACCTTTTCCACATTGCCATACATTCCATACAGCCTTTCCCATATTGTTTCCATTTGCACCGGCTTGCTATAATGCAAGGCTTCAACAATATATTAAAAGCGCGCACACACACACATGAAAACACACACACACGTGCCTGCAGGTGCCATCCACTACTTCAAGATCGCTGTAGCTCTTGCTGTGGCGGCCATCCCAGAGGGCCTGCCTGCAGTGGTGACCACGTGCTTGGCCCTAGGCACCCGCAAAATGGCACGCCACAATGCAATCGTGCGCACACTGCCAAGCGTTGAAACACTGGGGTGCACCACAGGTGGGCTGGCTGGTCATGATTGTGTGTATTTGTGTGTGTGTTACGTGCGTGTGTGTGTGTCGCTGACCATGGTCTATCGCACGTTACCCTCAGCTGTGTGTGCACGTGCATGATGAGAAGGTACGTCCTCCTGTGCTATGTTTCATTCCTTTCCTAGTCACATTTTCACTCACATCTCCCTACAAACTCGTTTTTCATTTGTCTGTCCCTTGTCCCTCCACGTCCACCTGCCCCTCTTCATCCCCTCCCTTGACAGCGTTCTCCTCTGCTGGCTCTTTCAATCCCTTTCCTCTTTTTACATCGCCCGCTCTTTTCGTAGTCACTGTTGGCCCTTCCACATCCACACCCTTCCTTCACCACCGTTTTCCTGCCATTCGCCCTTCTGATTCCTTCCCTCCTTCCACACTCACCCCTCCCCACCACCGTCGTATGCTCCCTCTTGCCCTTTCGCATAAATATCCTCTCTGTACAAGCGTTTGCCTCTTGCCCTTCAAAGTCCGTTCGCCCACTAGCCTTCTTTGTCAATGGTTTGCTCTTTGCCCATTCAATCGAACACTAGCACTCACTTATCGCCTTTTCATCCATGACCTCCCTTCACAGTCGTTTGCTAGCTTGCTCATAATAACTCTCTCACTGCTGCCCTTCACAGTCGTAACTTGCTCACAGTAACTCTCTCACTGCTGTTTGTTCTCTTCTTGCCCCGTGCCTGCCCGCAGTCATTTGCTCCGACAAGACAGGAACCCTCACCACCAACCAGATGTCCGTCATCAAGATAGCTGCGGTGCAGTCCTCCGGAGCGCAGCTTGCAGAGTTTGATGTCACTGGTGCGTTCATTTTGCTGCATTCTGCCATAGTGCGTACTGTCAACGCACACATTCATGCGGTGATGCGGTGCCGCTATTAACACGGATTCAGACACGGATTCAGACGTGCCTGACGCGCTGTTTGTTGAATGTAAGGTGCACTTTGACTGTGGTGTGTTTTTGCTGCTGTGTGTGGTTTGACGCCCTGCTAACGCTGAGCTCTAACGCTCTGTTCTTGATGTAAGGTGCACCGTGTTTGTGGTGTGTTTTTGCTGCAGTGTGTGGTTTGACGCCCTGCTAACGCTAAGCTCTAACGTTCTGTTCTTGATGTAAGGTGCACTTTGACTGTGGTGTGTTTTTGCTGCAGTGTGTGGTTTGACGCACTGCTAACACTGAGCTCTAACGTTCTGTTCTTAATGTAAGGTGCACCGTGATTGTGGTGTGTTTTTGCTGCAGTGTGTGGTTTGACGCACTGCTAACGCTGAGCTCTAACGCTCTGTTCTGTTACTGACGCACTACCTCTGCTGTGTTCTGCTTGCTGCGAATAAAAAGGTTGACGCTGTTGCATGCTCTTTGTGTGCCTGGAGCATTTAAAGTAAATATGTGAGGCACCAACTTGTGTTTTTGTCTTGACACAAGGAAGCATAATTAACAAACAATTGGCTCCTTCTGATTTGACTCAAGCATGTTCAAAGAGCTTCTTAGAGGTGGCTTCTCTTTTCTTATTAAAGATTCATCTTTTATATGACGGCACTAGGAAAAGATGCCACGACGTCAGGGCGTTTTAAACTTCCGATGCGCCTTCAAAATGGCTCCTGCTCAATTTTAAATTGATGTGTTCACAGGACACGATTAGATTGATCACAGGACAAAACCAGATTTTTTACATGACAAAATTAGAGTGTTTTACAGGACACGATTAAAGTGATCGCAGGACACAAGATTGAGCAAGAGGTTGCTTTCTATCAGACAGAGGAGGGACTCCTTGCCTAACGGCAAACACAAAATTTCCTCCTGCTTGCTTGGACAGTGCTGCAACATCTTGCCGCGCAAGCAAATGATACGCTTCGATGCGCAATTTGCACTCGCTTTCATTCAAAATCTAGCTTGCTTGCACACACGCGCATTCATATACACGCATGTAAACAAACACGCACTCATACAGGTATGCACACATAGACACTCACATACACACACAGGCACCACTTTCTCCCCTGAGGGTATGGTACTCGGCCCTGGGGGTGTGGTCCTGCGCCAGCCAGCAGACACCCCCTGCCTCATGCACGCAGCACAATGTGCCGCTCTGTGCAATGACTCCCGAGTGTTTGTGGCACAGAAGACGGGTACGTCTGTGAGATTTGCTGAAATGGCAAACGTGTGAATGTGACCAGCTGTTTTGATATGTAAAAAGGAACGCCACTGTTTCATAGCTGGAGTGATTTTCTCTCGCAAGTTATATATATATATATATTCATATGTTTGCAAGGTGTATATACATATGTCACCCATCTGTCTATGTGTTTGTGTCGCTTCCTTCCAGGGAAGCTCCAACGCATAGGGGAATCCACTGAAATAGCGCTGCGCGTGTTTGCTGAAAAGGTGTGTGTGTGTGTGTGTGTGTGTGTGTGTGTTTGTGTGTGTGTGTGTGTGTGTGTGTGTGTGTGTGTGTGTGTGTGTGTGTGTGTGTGTGTGTGTGTGTGTGTGCGAAAGGACGCAACAATTTTGTCGACAGATTGCATGCCCTTTACTTGCGAGGATGCAATTTTTCTATACCCCCTTTTCCTGAGCTTGAAGTCGTTCCTGTAATCCATCGACCCTAGTCTGCTGCAGCTTTCCCTCTGGTTCTTGACACCAGGTTGCCCAGCTTAGCATAGAAATGCTTGTGCTCCACGACAACTGACAGCACAATATCACCTGTCGATAACTTTTGTAGATTGGTTTGCCCAGCTCTGTCCGCATGGAGCACGCAGCGAGCCGCAGCCAATTTGGGACCAACGGATATTGGCAGGTGTGTGTGTGGGGAGGGGGGGGAGGGGGGGGTGGGGGGTGGAGGTGTGTTTGTGCATTTGCATGTGGGGGTGGAGGTGTGGACGTGACTGGGCTTGTGGGCTTGGGTTTGGAGCTTTGGAGGTGGTGGGGGATGTGGGTAGGTGCACAATTTCATGTGCGTATTGTGTGTGTGTGTGCGTGTGTGTGTGTACGCTTGATGCCGTCTGAGGAGACATCTTCCGTGTAAGCAACTTGAAAGCTCCTCCTGTATGCTCTCTATAAGCACTCTTCGTTCGTAAGTTACTTGAGTCATACCTCGTCATAATACGTCATAAATATTTCATCATAAATTACTTGAATGCCTATTATATGCAGGCCACTGTGGAGCGCTTGCAATGATGGAGACTTCCCATAACTGCATGATGAACAATGTTTTGTTTGGATATGAACTGTTCCACTTAAATAACGTGCAGGCCAATGTGGAGCGCTTAGCGCTGTTGGAGTTCTCCCGCGACCGCAAGATGATGAGCGTCCTGGTTAAAGGGGGAGATAAGCTGCACACCATCTGGTCCAAGGTAAGATTTGCTGTCATGCACATCCATGCTCATAGGCTATCTTGTCCAAGGTAAGGCTAGCTGTCATGCACATCCATGCTCATAGGAGTGCACGCTATCTGGTCCAAGGTCATTCATGCTGTCATGTCATGAAAGTGTACTCCATCTGTCATGTTCATAAAGTGAACGCCATCTGGTCCAAAGTAAGACGGTACCATGCTCCTCACTGAGATAGTCGTGCCTCGTTTGTGCAAAAAACATATGTAACGGCAAAGGACATTAAGTGCTCAAAAAGAAAGTATGGAACCGTGCCCACAAAGGAAGTGCTAAAACCGTCTGACACTTTAATTATAATTGATTGAGACTATCAAAAGTGTAAAACTTGTCACGCACATGTGTCAGGTTTGGCCAGAGCCGTTTATATACACCGTATATGACCGTATATTTGATGGTTTCCCTGTCAATTATACCGTATATACACCGTATATACATATGGTTCTGGCCAACCCTACGCATGTGTGCTGGATCATGCGCTGCCCTTGCCGTCTTCTCGTCCTTTTATGATCTTGCTTCACCATACATGACATATGTGTCTATACTTCACACACACATACATACACTTACACACATGCATGCATGCATGCACACACACGACCCTTGCCTGCGTGCGTGCCTGCAGGGCGCACCAGAGTTTGTGCTGTTGATACTAAACACACACACACACATATGCATGCGCACACACACAACCCTTGCCTGCGTGCGTGCCTGCAGGGCGCACCAGAGTTTGTGCTGTTGATACTTCACACACACACACACACATATGCATGCGCACACACACAACCCTTGCCTGTGTGCGTGCCTGCAGGGCGCACCAGAGTTTGTGCTGCGCAAGTGCAGCTACGTGCTGGCCAACAACGGGGAGGGTGCCGTGCCCATAACGGACAACATGCGTCAGGCCATTCTGTCAGACATGCAGGTGAGTGGTATTGACGCTGCGTTTGCTGCTGCTGTGTTGGCATATGCTTCATTCCATCAGACATGCGGGTGAGTGGTACTGACGCTGCGTTTGCTGCTTTTATGTTGCACGGTTCACAATTCCTTTTGTTTGGACTTGGGTGCTGATATAGGTCGTGGGTTCTTCCGTTACCCTGGGCACAAAGAACATTTAAACATGTGCGTTGTTGTTGTCGTCAGTGGGGAGGAAAGAGGATGGGAGGATGGCTGATCTATCACAGGCGGCATGTGTGTATTGGATCAATTCGTTGGGCATGCAGGGTTTGAAGCAGAGGTGCGTGCTTGAGTTTTGTGTAGCCAGCATCAAGTTGGCGTGGTACCTCACAGACAGCATGCACCTTGTGTGTGTGCGTGTGCGTGCGCGTGCGCGTGTGCATTTGTGTGCGTGTTTGTCTATACGTGCGTTTGAGCTGCTTTTACTCCAACAGGGATTATGTGTGCTCTTAATTTCATCAAAAATATTTCCATTCTTAATTTAAACCAGCAATTAGAGCGCTTGTACGAACTACTGTTCTGACAGCCTCCAATATTGTGTGATTCCAGGCGTTTGGGAGCCGCCAGGCCTTGAGGTGCCTGGCCTTAGCATTCAAGGGAGTGCCTGCCTCCACGACCAAGGTAAGTTTCGCCTTTGTATTCGTGTGTACTGTTGCAGGGCGCATCTTTGTATTCCTGTGTACTGTAGCAGGGCACGTCTTGTCGTGCACTGTACTGTGTACTGTTGCAGGGCATATCTTTTGTCGTGCGTCTTTGTATTTGTGTATACTGTTGCAGGGCACATCCTGTCGGCCTGTTTGTTGTTGCATGGGTCAGGAATCGACAGGACAACTGTGGGGGGAAGCTGCAATTTTGACTTGCGCAAGTACGCGTGCACTCCTAGCCTGCACCACCACAAACTAGAAACGACTTGGAAACCGAACTTTGGCAAGCTAACGCAATCTTACCTGTGTATGTTTGTGTAACCTTCAACCCCCCTTCCCCTCTCTCCATCCCGGTTTGCTTCCTGATTCATGTCACCTCATGTGTGCTTCAAGACCCATACGCCTCTCACACCACTTGCAGCTGGACATGAACGACGAGAAGGGGCTGACCTTCATCGGGCTGCTGGGCATGCACGACCCCCCGCGGGCTGAGTGCCGCTCTGCCATTGCCACCTGCCACAATGCAGGCATCAAGGTCATCATGGTCACCGGGGACAATAAGGTGGGGGTGCTATTTGGTGTCATGTGAAGTTGTGGGGTGCCGTGGTGTGGTGTTGAGTGGAGATGTGGGGTGTGGTCTGTGGTGCTGTGGTGTGGTGTTGAGTGGAAATGTTTGGTGTGGTCTGTGGTGCTGTGGAGTGGTGTTGAGTGGAGATGTGTGGTGTGGTGCTGTGGGGTGGTGTTGTGTGGAGATGTGGGGTGTGGTCTGTGCTGCTGCAGTGTGGTGTGGTGTGGAGGTGTGTGGTGTGGTCTGTGGTGCTGCGGTGTGGTGTGGTATGTGGTGCTGTGCTGTGGTGTGGTTGGTGTGGTGTTGTGGTGTGATGTGTATTTGCGATGGACTGGGTGCAGGAGGGCGGTCCGGAGTGAGGGGTGGGTGCAACGTTTAAGTTTGTGGATGTATGTGAATGTGAGTGTGAGTGTTGTTTTGCTCCTAACGCCATAGTGGCTGCCAAATGTGACAGCGCCATTTCAGTTTGTGAATGTATGTGAATGTGAGTGTAGTTTTGCTCCTAACGCCATAGTGGCTGCCAAATGTGACAGCGCCATTCCAGTTTGTGGATGTATGTGAATGCGAGTGTGCTTTGCTCCTAACGCCATAGTGGCTGCCAAATGTGACAGCGCCATTTCAGTTTGTGGATGTATGTGAATGTGAGTGTGCTTTGCTCCTAACGCCATAGTGGCTGCCAAATGTGACTGCGCCACTTCAGTTTGTGGATGTATGTGAATGCGAGTGTGCTTTGTTTCCAACGCCATAGTGGCTGCCAAATGTGACAGCGCCATTTCAGTTTGTGGATGTATGTGAATGTGAGTGTGGCTTTGCTCCTAACACCATAATGGCTGCCAAATGTGACAGCGCCAGCCCCTTACATCCCAGCCGCGTAGTTTGTGCAACACAAGGGAGAGAGGTGCTAGCTGTGCATCCGACACACGCACGTTGCCCTAGTGTTAAGATGTGTAGCTCGTCTGAATCTATCTTGATCTGAGTTGATCTGACTTGATCTGTCCCGACACACGCTCATACCGCCCTAGTGTTAACATGTGTAGCTCGTTTAAATCTGTCTTGATCTGAGTTTGCAGGGTACAGCAGAGGCAGTGGCACGTCAGGTGGGGGCCCTGTCTCCTGGCAGTGCACTTGCTGGCAGTGAGGATGAAGACGGGCACGGCATCTCCTACACTGGTGGGTGTGTGTTTGTGTGTGTATGTATGTGCAATGCCTGTGAGTGCAAGTATGTAAGTGTGCGTGCATTTATGTAGGAGGGGGGTCAAGGTTTTTGACACATACGTGGCTACAGCGTGCTTGGGCCAGAGCTCTGCCAAATGCGCAGCAGTTGCTCCCTAATATAGTCTCCGATAAACTAAGTAGCAAGAAATAGCAAGAAACTCTTAGGGTTTAGAAGGAGGTGGAAGTCTGTGACTTTGCGAAGCGCTCAGTCGGAATTGGCGCTGAAGCTTTGCACTCCAATGCAGAGGTTTTTGTCCAAATTCTATTCATACATTTAAGCCCTGCCAAATGGGCAGCCCAAAAACGTATCCATATCTAATCCCTGCCTTGTGGAAGATCTTCTCTCTGCCAGAGAAAGCTGTGTAAAACCTCTCTTCCAGCACCCTTTCTCGTATGCATGCTCCTTCTCTCCGCGACTAGAGCTCTCGCTATGATGGAAACCATGGGCCAATCCCAGCTCTGCATATTTCTGTCGTCCTGATTGTCACCTCAATGTTGTAGCTCAACTTTATTGCTCCCTTTTGCGTGCCTCCTCCCTTTCAGATGTAGAGATGGACGGGATGGGTGCCATGGGCCAGGCTCAAACCATACGCACATTCACCATCGCAGCACTTTAAAGCACCTTTTACGTGTTCTCTCACTGCGCTTCCCCCTCCAGGCCTAGAATTTGACGAGATGGGTGCCATGGGCCAGGCCTCAGCCACGCGCAGCCTGTTGGTGCTGTCCAGGGTGGAGCCCATGCACAAGCTGCGGCTAGTAGAACTGCTCAAGGCACAGGTGCGTATGTATGTTTGTGTGTGTGTGTGTGTAGCGGTGGGAACAGGGTGGTTGCCTTGCCTGTTTCCTCTGATGGAGGTATTGCTTTGAAAGCTGCTTTTAGAGGAACAGAGGCGCGCAAGTGTTCAGGGGGGAAGTACTCCCAGCCTATTGTTCCTGTGGAAGTATTGCTAAAAAGATGCTTTGAGAAATAATCAGCAAGTGCTCAATTGTGAGTGTAATTGTGCGTGCGCTGTGCTGTCAGTCTAGTCTGCTCATGGGCATGCAATACGTTGTGGTGACAGTTTGCACATCAGCCTTAAAATGGCTGTGCGCGTGTTGCTGATGACCCACTTTTCTCCTGCATCTTGTCGTAAAGTCAATTTCCAGGATTTCTGTTTTAATTCGTTACAGGTGCTGTAGGAGCTTGCATCGTCCTTTGGCAGATTGATGCAAACCCAGCCTTTCAAACTTAAACTTGTGAAAATTTTGCTACTCATGCGCACGCCTACCATGTGTGCGTACCTGTGCTAAACTGTGTGCACTTATGCCCAACAGGTCCATTGCGCTTTGAAAAGGGACAAAGATGCTGCTGCAGGAAGTTCAATAATAATAAACCAAATCAAAAATGATGAATATTTCATTGGCACGCTGCTGTGTGTGTCGGATTGTGCATACGTGCATACTGAATGCCTCTTTATCCCCTTGAAACTAACTATTGCCTCTGCCGTGAAATTGTATTAATGAGTATTTGTTTACGCTCAACAGGGCCATGTCGTGGCTATGACGGGGGATGGTGTCAACGATGCCCCTGCCCTGCTGCGTGCGGATATTGGTATTGCCATGGGCTCAGGTACAGCCATTCTGGGCCTCTCTGCTTTTTTACTGCAAGGCTCGCGCTGCATGGTTTATTTGTTAAGAGGTATTGCAGCCAATAATGTAGGCGTTAGCTGCAGCCAATAATGTAGGCATTAGTTGCAGCCCCCCACTCGCAGCACCACTCAGCTGCCCCTGGTGCAGGATTATAAGCTTTGTGTGCACGGTTGCGGGGTTTTTGTGTGAAACAAAGTGCTCAATTGGTTGATCCAGAAATATACCTTGAACTTTCATATAAACTGTCACTGCCATTCTTGTCGTAATCGATTTCCTCTTCGCCTCCTGGTGGTTTTCAACTTCCCTTCGCTTCCTGGTGGTAATCAACTCCCTCCGCCTCTGTGGCTTGCAGACTCCACTGTGGCCAAGCAGTACAATGTAATTAGTCACTACATTTCATGGAACTTCCTGTGTATGCTTCCCCTCCGCCTCCTGTGCTATGCAGGCACCGCTGTGGCCAAGCACGCGTCTGACATGGTGCTGGGAGACGACAACTTTGCCACCATCGTGTTTGCAGGTATGCTCACGTGTATATACATGCGTCTAGAGGCAGGGTGTGTGTGTTTTGCTATGTGTGTTTATACACATGCGTTATTGTGCGTGTATGCATCATGGTGTGTGTCTGTGTTTTACTATGTGTGTGTATATAAATGCGTTATTGTGCGTGTATGCGTCATGGTGTATGTTTTGTATACGTGTGTATATACATGCGTCATTGTGCGTGTATGCGTCAGGGCATGTGTGTTTCACAGAAAAAGGCCTTCAGTCAAGAAGTGCGACTGCTAGCCTGCTCGTAGGAGGCAAATAGTTCATGGGGGAAAAACAAAGCCTGTCGTTGTTCTGGCTAGTTTACTATGTGCATGCATTCTATTGTGGTTTGTCATTGCCAGCTTCAAATTCTGATTAGTGGGCGAAGTGTTGTTTTTCAACATGGTCTTGCCTCATGTGCTACCACGCCCAACCATATGTGGCCAGCCACTCCAAATTGTTTTTGCTTGTACTTGTAATGCAACAACCATATGTGGCCAGCCACTCCAAATTGTTTTTGCTTGTACTTGTAATGCAACAACCATATGTGGCCAGCCACTCCAAATTGTTTTTGCTTGTACTTGTAATGCAACTGCTCTTGTAGCTATAGCTACTTACTGCTCGTGCTACTTGAATGTGGCATCAACAACACTTGCAACTTGTGCCTGCACCTTTGCAATGCGTCTCTTTTCCAGTTCTGCATCCTCCATCACACTTCAAGCATAGCACTTCCAAGTCTAAAGCTCCACATGCTTCGTCGCTAGGCTTGGCCAGAACCATATATTTACAGAGTATATACGTATGTTTTGCAGGGATTTCATCAATTATACGGTCATATACGGCGTATATATATATATATATATGGTTCTGGCCAACTCTATTCATCACACTTCAGTAACATGTCCTCGATTAACTTGACTGTCTACTCAGTGTCTGAGGGCCGCGTCATCTTCAACAACACCAAGCAGTTCATCCGCTACATGATCAGCTCCAACATCGGAGAGGTGGTGGCCATCTTCTTGGCCGCCTTGCTGGGGCTTCCAGAGGTAGAGTAGACACTGCTGCTAATCTTATCCAATCAAATTTTTTTGCTGCTCAAGTTTGTGTGAACTAAAATGCCCCAGGAAGGGTGCGGCCATCTTCCTGACTGCCTTGCTAAGACTCGACAAGTCTGATTCTGGGTCGAGCAACGACCAAAGTAGCAGTTGGTGTACGCAATCCGTACATGTTGTGACCTGGATTTCTAGGCAGCTGCAGTATTTCTGGCTGGTTTATTAGGAACCTCAAATAACAGAAACGACGGCGCAATGATCAAAGTGGTGGGAATCATGTGCTCTTCCGTATTATTGCACTTAGTGACTCGCACTAGCCTCCACTGGAGCCCTCCATAATTACTTGCTTGTGTGCTGGTGTATATGTACACGCACGTGCTGACGCCGGTGCAGCCTCCTTAATCACTTTCTTTTGCTGTGGTCTGTATGTAACCACAGGTGCTGTGGTCTATGTGTAAACACAGGTGCTGTGGTCTATATGTAAACACAGGTGCTGTGGTCTTTATGTAAACACAGGTGCTTTGGTTTTTATGTATACACAGGTGCTGTGGTCTTTATGTAAACACAGATGCTGTGGTTTTTATGTATACACAGGTGCTGTGGTCTTTATGAATACACATGTGCTGTGGTCTTTATGTATACACAGGTGCTGTGGTCTTTATGTATAAACAGGTGCTCAAGCCGGTGCAGCTGCCGTGCTTTACTGGAGCCCTTCATAACTGCTTGCTCATGTGCTGGTCTATATATTTACGCACAGGTGCTCACGCCGGTGCAGCTGCTGTGGGTGAACCTGGTCACAGATGGTCTGCCAGCCACGGCTTTAGGCTTCAACAAGGCAGACAAGGACATGATGGCCAGGGGGCCACGCAGGTGTGTATGCATGTGTGTGCGTGCACGAGTGCAATTCTGTTGTCCTCCTAGATTCTTTATGATGAGTGTTGTTGTTGCATGAGCATTCCTACTCCTAGACTCTTTGTGATAAAGTTATTGATGCTTGCTTGACAGATGGAAGATTCCACGCAAATAATAGAAAATGGCCGGGGTCTTTTTTCTGCGATCTTACGCAGGATGTTCACTGTCATTCAGCAAGTAAATTTCTGTGCAGGGGTTTGGCCCTCCCTCTCCTTTGCCCCTACGTAACCCCACGTATAGGGCCGATACCCAAGACCGTGCATACAAAGCATATGTAAATGAGTACTTTGACATGTAAATGAGTACTTTGAAGAGGGTTTCCATGTGTGCGGAATAATGTGTTGCTGCCACGAGTATTTTTGGCAGGGGGGGTCTCATCTCTAAGGGAGAGGGAGGGAGAGAGAGGGTGAGGGAGGGAGGGAGGGAGAGAGAGAGAGAGAGAGAGAGAGAGAGAGAGAGAGAGAGAGAGAGAGAGAGAGAGAGAGAGAGAGAGACCAGACAACATACAGCCATGTACGAGAAAGTGTATCATAAGGCTCTGCCTGACCCTGAGTACAAAGTGTAGCTTGGAGCACTGCCACCTGGAGTGAAGGTGCCAAACTGCACAAATTATCCCCGAAATATTGGACAGGGATCAAGCACATTTCATAACAGCAATAGCCTGCTACTGCCTCCTGGAGGAAATGACGCGCCCACCCACCTTTGTCTCCTTTTGTGCGATGCAGGATCGACGACCCCATCGTCAACGGCTGGCTGTTTGTGCGCTACCTAATCATTGGGCTGTATGTGGGCATTGTCACTGTGTATGGATTCATCTGGTGGTTCATTCACCACCCTGAGGTGTGTTTGTGTATTTGTATGGATTCATCTGGTGGTTCATTGTATGTCCATCTGGTGGTTCATTGTATGTGTATGGATTCATCTGGTGGTTCATTGTATGTGTATGAATTCACCTGGTGGTTCATTCACCACCCTGAGGTGTGTTTGTGTAATTGTGTGGCTGTGCGAGTGCTGCTGCGTAATGCTTGCCTTCATTTATGGTACACATTATCCTGAAGGGGGAAAGAGGCCATGATATATTGAGGGGCTTGTGTTGGTGTTCCATGTGTGTCTGTTTGTATGATGAGGTGAACACAGGAAGAGTGCACGGCGCGTCTAGTTTATTTTCATCATTGTGCATGTCTTTATTAAGCATGCAGAACGGCAACTTAACGTGGTCCCAGTTGATCTGCTTCCGATCACATAATCTTGATCAAAACCATTGGCCGTCTTATTTCTGTGCAGGGCGGCAGCCTGACATGATCCCAGCTGATCTGCTGCCGATCACCTTATCCTGATCGAAACTTTGCCTGCTTTGTTCCTGTACAGGGCGGCAACCTGACATGGTCACAGCTCACGCATTTCCAATCTTGTGCCTCTCAGCCTGGAGGGGAGAAGGTGAGACTCTCTGGCACGAATTGCAGAGAAAAGAAAAGGAAAACGTAGGCAGGCAATGAAAACAATGACAATCTCGTAGTGTAATGTAACGAGAAACTGTGGGAAGCTTTATGTTAGGATAAATGCCAAATTCTTTTAGTGGGGACAGACGTTACTAGTGATTTTATAGTGCATTTAACAAAGCGAATGTAGGAAATCAAACCCTGGAGTATCAGTTGAATAAACAGTGAAACCATCTTATCAAAGCAATTAAATTGATTCCTCAAGATTGTGACGACAGTTTGTCCCTTTCCTTGTGTTTGTTAACTTTTTCTGCTGGTTATACATCAGCTCCCTTTTTAGCTTTCGTTCTAACCTTACATCCCTTTCTCTTGCTTCTCTTACGCATTTCCCCTTTTGTCTAGCCAGGTGTGGTTACAGGCTTCTAAATAAGCATCCGCTCAGATGCCCCCTGAGGCATATATAGCGATGCCTTACCAAATACCCTTACCTTGTGTTTGTTACAGTGGCAAGGGCCACCCTTTCTACAAATGATTTCCAATTCACTGCTTATTACCTGTTTGCATACGAGGCATTGGTCTTGCTCTTTCTTACTCCTCCACATTTGCAAACGCGCCCAATCAACTACCGCTTGATGTTCCAGAACTGTGAGGTCTTTCACAGCCGTCACCCCACAACCATCAGCATGAGCGTGCTGGTAGTTGTGGAGATGTTCAACGCCCTTAACAACCTGAGTGAAGACTCCTCCTTACTAAAGGTGACAGGGACTCTGACAGAGCAGAATTGTCTAAGAGCGAGCCTCTTTTATTATTTTTTCTCAATGATTCCTTGGACCTAGATTGCTCCTGGGCTTTAAGAGTGGGAACCTAGCGTATGTGAGATAGCTTTCAAAAGCTCACATTACTTGAACGCATATATTTTGGCAAAGTTGTAACCATCCATGGCCGTTATGAATTCAGTGTTGTGTATGGCCGTTATGAACGGCCGTTATGAATTCAGTTGTGTGTATGCCATACGCAGTTCTGACATGTCCACACAAATCGCTTCTTTGTCACAATGCCGTTGATATCGTTGACGATGCCTGGTGCAGTGCAGGTTCAGACACACACACACACACACACACACACACACACAATTTCACACATACACACACTTAAATACAGATTCCCCCCTGGGACAACAAGTGGCTCGTGGGTGCCATCACCACCTCCATGGCCCTCCACTTTGGCATCCTCTACACCGGTGCCTCCTCCATGTTTGGAGTCACTGGCCTAAGCCTTGCGGAGTGGGTCATGGTCATCAAACTTTCTGCACCTGTTATCCTGGTAGATGAAGTCATGAAGGCCTGGTCTCGCAGGTGAGTGGGTGAGGGTGTGTGGGTGTGTGCCTTGTTCTTTTGTGTGGTTATCGAAGGAATGAAGGCCCGGTCTCACAAGTGGGTGGGTGAGGGTATATGGGTGTGTGGATGTGAGTGTTGTTCTTGTCGTATGGGTGTGTGTTTAAGGCAGGGTGCCCTTAAGTACTGACACCAGCACTATCTCCCCTTCATCGTTCTGAGTGACATCACTACCAGTACAGTTCTTGTCCCTTCTTCAGGCAGTGCTTTCTTCAGGCCGACGTGGTCTACTAGCACTTTATTGCAAATGTGCAAATGCGCGTCCAGGCACAATGGCTGAACTGTAAACTAATACACCCAATGCAGATGCTGTTCTCACATTAAGCATTTCGTACCACTTTTTCCTCCAGGCGTCCAAAACGACGTACCTATTGCAATGCAAACGCTGTTTTCACATTGAGCACTCATACTACTATTGCCTCCAGACGTCAACAGCTCAGCAACAACAGTGGCTCTCGCAACGGCCCTGTGGGCCTGAGAGATGTGCACGTGCAAATGAGCTCCAGCAACGAAGATGTGGCTCTGAAGCTGAAGTAAAGCAAACACGTAGCTGCTGTTTTGCAATGTTAGCAGTGAAAGGGGAGCACTTGCAATAAGTGGGGGTGTGTGTGGTACTTGTGCTGCAGGCAGGCTGCTCAAAGCGTTGTTTTGCGACTGCGATAGTTGAGCTGGTGAAGAGGTCAATGATGCTTAGTGTGAACTGTGCGTAAAGAAAATTTAAAAAGTATGTTTCAGACAGACCATTGCTGGGCTTTTTCACGGACACAGGTTTGAGGCATGCTGTTTCCATTACCTACATGAGGTAGTCTCTGGCTAGCGTGAGCATAAAGCTTGGAGTCTTTCCATGCTTTACGCTGGTTTCACCAGCGCAGTTTTGTACCTCCGTTTTGTACAACCTCCTGGTGTGCTGTTAACATTTGTTTGGCACAAGAGTGACAAATTGGTTTGATGATGCTCATAAAAGGAACGATGGGTTTAATTGCAACAAGCTTTCAGAAGCATGATTTTGTGGTTCTTTGTCAAGGTGGAAATCATCTTTGGATCGCTGTGCAAGGCAAAAAAGGTAAGATAAAGGCTCAATTATTAGTACACACCCTCCACACATGGAATAAGAAAGAGTCAAGAAATTGTTTTTGTTGAGGAAGGAATTGAGTAGGGATCAGAGTAAGTTTAGTACTACCAATTGAAGGATCTCGGCAGACATCCATGTATGGTGAAACCTGGCACTGGTAGGATATAAGGCTTTGCTCGGATGGCCATTGTGATGATCTGAAATCTTGGTGGTTGGGGGCTGTTAAGGGCCAACACCCAAATCCTAAGCCTATCCTGAAACGTGCTGCATTAATTGTGTGTCTAAAATAATATTATTCACTTTGAGGCTCGCATTGCTTTCGTATGACAATGGTTACGATGGGGGGTGACCATAAGCCAGGTTGTTTGGCTGATCGGCAGCTGACTGGTCTAGGCCAGCCAACAATGAATCCAAATTTAAAAAACAAGTCTAGGTTAAGTTAAAGTTACATCACTATATATGCCTCAGAGGGCATCTCAGCGGAAGCTTGGAAAAAAGCCTGTAACCAAACCTATCTAAACAAAAGGGGAAGCGTCTATAATATATGAGGGAACGTCACTGGAAGAGTCTAGTCTGTCATAGAAGAGTCTAGCGGACCCCAACAGAGCAGAAAGCAGAATACTAAGAAGAAAGCTTGTTCAAGAAAACCCGTTTGTTTGTGTGCATGAAATTGTCTGTGAGCGTGTGGTAGGCTGAGGGAGCCTCGTGAAACCAGGAGCGCCAAGAAAACGTCTAGTGTTCTGCTTCCTTTCTCCTTCTCTGTTGGACCTTTCTGACTGGGCCTTTTTTGTCTGCTGGTAAAGGAGTTTTGCGGCACTCGGTACCGCAATGGCATTTTTTCCTTAAACAATGTGGGGAGTGTTTTTCACTACCTGAAAAAGACAAGATGGTCCACACAGTACGTGGTGTGTGTGTATGTGTATTTAAAATACCTAACTACGCAAGGCTGATAACACCACAAGTATGGATTACGGAAACGGAGGCGTTGCTGTCGGACTTCAAAGTACTCACGCTACCAGGCAGATTCAAACCCGGGACTCCGAAGGGTCTGGCCTGACCATGGGCGTTCAGGGCAGCTACCCGTTTAATTGTGACAGTTATTTGGTAATCTGTCACGTTCAGAGCATGTGCGTACGGCTTGAGGGTACTAAGGTAAGGTAAGGTAAGGTTACATCACTATGTATGCCTCAAAGGGCATCTCAGCGGAAGTTTGGAAAAAGCCTGAAACTACACCTGGCTAAACAAAAGAAACAGAAGCTAGAGGGTATGAAACAGATGTATGTAATAGAGAAAAGTGTATAGAGAAAGAGAACGTTTGTTTTGAAGAAGCGGGAAGAGAAAGCATCAAGGAGAACGAGAAAAAAGCTGTTGATATGTCTCAGGATGTGTGCATAAGAAGCCTCAGTCAGAAACAGGAAACAAGAGGCTGAGAGAGCCTCACAAAACCAGGAGAGCCAAGAGAACAAGTGCAGCAAAGCAGAAGAGAGAACAAAGGACGCATGCAGCCCCCAAAAACAGCTCCTCTCTCTCCTCTCTAGCTGCCCACCCCACCAGCTCACCCAGCTACAGCAGACCAGTCCGATGCTGTCCTCCACAACTTGCCAATTGAAACCGTGAGCCAGGGCAAGCCTGGCCGCGAAGGGAGCCGGTGCCTAACTCGCCAGGAGCAGGTCGCAAGCTACAGCCGGGCCCTGGTTGTGATTACTACAACGGCTACCACGCTGAGGGCTGCCGTGTTGCTCCGCCGTATGAGGGTACTAAAGTTTTCTACACTTGACCAATGCCCCAGTATGTGTATGTGCCTTGACCCGCAAGTTCATAACATTACAACAGTCACACATAACACACGTAGATGCCGCATCTACATTGCTGACAAAATCTGCACCATCAAGAATTTCATGTTGACGAGGAATGCCAGCTGGGATGGTGCGTGGGCAGGCAAGTCTGATGCTTTTCACTTGCGAGTTGATGAGCTGAGTCTTATACTTTGCTGTGACAGGTATTTTATCTATCGAATTATTTTACACTTCGGCTCTTTTGGTCAACCCACTCTGGACGGGGTCCTGATGCATGGTGTTGCAGTAGTAAGGAACCACATATGTAAACAGCCTAGTCCCTATTGTGCAATTCCAGCCTGACTGCACATATTTTCTCATATTGAACTCCTTTTAGTAGATGGCTGGCCTGTTTATTGCCATCCTGCATAAAAAACTACGCAACTTTACCAACCAAGCGGCAGCTGGATTTCTTATGATTAAACGTCGCGCACAGGCAAGTTGCATGTGTGTCTACATAAAAACCCTGACATGTACAGTATCCTCTTCATATTTCAGAAGAAAGCGACGAGTTTGCATGCAGACAGCAACTGAGATTTGTGTTTCTCTTGCTACCATTATTTTGTCCCAGTCAACATAGCGCAAAGCTTCAAGCTCCTCTAAATCAAGGCAGGTGGCAACGAGTCTGGGTCTGCACGAGCTGCATGGCCATCCTTAGTGATGTCCTCGCCACTGTTGGCCATTGTGCTGATCTTTTTCTGTATGGTGGTGGTGGAGGAAGGCGCGTGGCTATTAGACAAAAGCAAGTATTAAGTGCGTAGAGTATTGAACTCTGTAGTTGAAAACCTAGCATCTGAAGGATCCGTGCATGGGGAGATGGGTTGATGTATGCATTACTATGGACGAATTACGTCATAAGACCAATCAGCTGTCCACAGCCATGAACAGTACAGTGTCATAGGCAGAAGGTTATGTAAGTTTGAGCAATTTGACACTCAAAAACAGAGAGGAAGAGCAGTGAGCAATGCCTAAAAAGTTCGCCAGGAAAGTATGAGCCGTGTAGTTGGTTTTTATGCTGTAGTTGTGCTGCAATTATGCGTGGCTCAGGCAGACTTGTTGTGCCATGTCAAAAGAACTCACCAAGGGGTCAAACTTGAGTTTCCGAGACGACATATTGGCCATGGCTTTTGGATGACCTGCGGGCGCATCGTCATTGCCCTCGCCCCCTGTGCCACACATCGACAAAGTCAAGACACGTCAGGGCATGTCAGGACACGTCGGGCATATTAGGGTTAGGGTTACACGTCTGGCATAGATTAGGCAGAGTGTGATCTTCTCCTGGTGCAGGAACAAACATCTACGCAGCCTTCACCTTCTTCATGACTCCAGCCTTGTTGCCCTTCATGCTGGCTATGTTATCACTGTCAGCTAATCGTTTCCTTGTAACTAAACTTTGGCATAAGCATGACGCAGCTGAGAATGGCTGGCGAACAGTTGTGTACAGACCCACACGAACGGAAGTGCATGCACAACCCCACCCAGCTATGACCACACATCCACACACAAGAAGGCATGCGAAAAGAAAGGATGATCAATGGAAGGAAAGAATAAGAACAGGCGTCTGGTTGATTAAATCAAAGAGGAATAATAGAACAAACTCGTCTCGCAGAAAGCTAAGGAGCAAGGAAACAGCAGATTGTGCACCTTTTGTATTGTTTGCTTGCGGCTTGCCCTGTTTTCCACCAGTTTGTTCCTCAGCACTGCTGGGCACGTTGCTGTGAACTCCATTCTGCTGCTGTGCCCCTTGCAATTGGGAGTTCAGGCCTGCAAGCACACGCATGTGCAACATCTCAAGAATACTGTGAATCTCCTTTCTTATTCATATATTCCTAGCCAAGTCACAAGCCACAAACTCGCAAACAGCACAATTCCTCGTCACAAAATCCTGGCTGTGAGACAAATGTAAGTCTGGGGGAGGGAGCACTGCAACATACAGTATGCAGCGCGTCCATAACCATACCTGCCAGCCCAGTTTTACCGCCGTCTTCCAGCTTGACACAAGCAGCAGCCATGGCGACATCTAGGGCCTTCGCTCCGGTGTGGGTGGCGCCTTGTGGCACGCGCACAAACGTGAGCTGCTCTGAGGCATCCAGGCCTACCACCACAGCATCCTCCTCCTGCACAGGCATGAATAGCATTGACCATGTGAGCATCTGTAATCCTGCTCATCATGCAGCTCTTGAGGAAAATGCGTGAATAATGCTGTATCTGATATAGTATGGGGATTGCAGTTTGTGACGTATGCACACAAACATGGGCTGCTCTGATGCAGCCAGGCTGTAATTCAAAAGATATGCAAAATTTCTTGGGTCAGCTTGGAGACGCGGAACAACACGGCGTGCATCAACAAACACAAAAATAAATTAAGACACACCTGGAACAAATTATGACCCACCTGGAACTCCGAACTCAACAGCGCACGGGCCAAGGGCGTCTCAAGCTCGCGTTGAATGACACGCTTCACTGGGCGCCCTCCAAAGATGGGATCGAAGCCACGCACTGACAGCGCGTTGATGGCGGCAGGGGTCATGGCCTGCAAGCAGGGTGCAGGTTCACGTGCCAAACATTGAACATGTGAACACGCACGACATCTAAACGCAAAGCAACAAAAGAGGGGGCGTCTAGGGATTGCCCGAACCTTACTCATGGAAACACCGCTACGCTAAAATCAAGGAAGCTAGAGCTTTGATGGTGGAAGACATGATAGGCAGAGGCAGACGCTCGAGAGCTGCTGGGGTGCACGGTGTGGCTCTGTAATGCAGTAATGTGTTCCCAGGCTGAGAGCAGAGCAGTGCTTCATCAGACGCACCAAGCGGATCCTCTTTTCAGCCAAGCGAGAAACGACGCCACGCAGCCTCAGGTTCACGATGTGGGTCATCTGGTGGGCCCTGCAATCATTTGTTTTGGCACGTTTGTAAAAGGCTCCTGAAAGGTTTTCAAAGAGTGCAGCAGAGGGTTCACAGGCGGTTAATTTCCAATGTGGGGCATCAAACGTCAGTCACCAGATAGGAGTTGCAGGCATTTTTGATCGAGGTTTTTGAAGGCATGACACACGTTTGAAGGCATGGCACACGTTTGAAGGCATGGCACACGTTTCACAGCACCAAATTCATCGCCCCTTGGTGCTGGCCATAACCATCCCAAAGCTTGCTGAGCATATAGTTATCTATGTATTTCTCTACACACAATTCGAGGCTCATAGCGTGTGGACAAAGAAACATTTGGTTTGAGATTAAGGTACATTTTGTGGAGGTGCAGGCCATGTGCTATTGAAGAGTACGTGCTGACCTATGAGATGATGGATGTGCCCACACACTTTGCAGTACACGTGCACGCCACACATGACAGTGCACAAACACACACACAAACACACATTTACACAAACACCCCTAGACATGCACGTGCGTGCGTACCTGAGGGGCTCAAAGATGATAAACTCGTCCACACGGTTCACAAACTCTGGACGGAAGTGCTTGCGGACCTGGAGAGGCACATGCACGTGAAACATTTAGTGTGACGCACCATAGGTAGCATGGAGAATGCTTGCATACGCATACATGAGTTCACACATCTTAGGTTAGCAGAATGTAAGCAGTGACAAGTTGAGCAAGTACAGGCGTTGAACCTGCAAGCACACTCTGGAAATGTTGCAGTACGCAGCACTAAGCACTAAGCATGCACAATGTTTGTCAATTATATGCTCCACGACACCCTCTCTTGCAACCTCTCTCGTGTGTGTGTGTGTGTGTGTGTGTTCCCAGCTAGACTCACGGAGACATTAGATCGCAAATACATACAATAACGTGGTAATACAATTACAAAGAAGCATAGTGTTCAAACACACACAACACCACCACCACCACCTCCACCACCACTACCCTCACCACCACCACCACCACCACCAAACCACACAGCCTGACGCACCTGCTCCATGACCACCTCCTTCATCTTCTCCCTGTCCACCACCTCCAAACTCTCGGGCGATGAGTGCTGTTGCTGCTGCTGCTGCTGCTGCTTGCGCCGAGCCACTGCTGCACTGTGCTCTCGGTACATCTCTGCGCTGCCGAGGTTGGAGGTCATGATGATGATGGCATTTTTGAAGCTCACAAGACGGCCCTGCGCGTCATGAAGGAGGTGCATGGTGGTTATCTTACAGGAAACGTTTATAATTATTTTAAGATAGGTTCAAAATCCGTGGTAGGCCATGATGGCGCGTTCTTGACACCCATCAGGTAAAACCCCTGTGCGTTTAAATGAAGTGGCACAGCAGTCACAGGCAGATTTCCTCTGTGTAAGCAGGTTGCAATCCGGGGTAGGCCATGATGAAGTTTGACAGTGTTTAAAGAGGTGGCACAGCAGTTTTGCGTTACGTGAGTTTTTAGGTAGGTTGCACTGCGATGTGTTGTAGGTTGTGATGATGATTGACAGTGATAAAAGAGGTGGCTCAGCAGTTATGCATGGGTTGCTTTGTGTAGGTAGGGCAACCCGCGGTAGGTCGTGATGATAATTGACGGGTTTTGAACAGGCTCAGATGCAAAAACAAATGTACACTTCAGGTAATTTTAAATTTGTTGCTCAGGCTTTATACCTTGTAAGTACAGATGCCTCTGTGTGCTGTGGGTATCTTCCTATTGGAGTCAAAAAGCCATCAATTGCAATCCGCCAGCTCAGCAAAAAGCAAGCTGATTTGGAACTAGTGACAAAACAGTAGGCTCACCCAGAATCACAGCAACAGGGAGATACAAATCGCTTGTGGCGATCACCAACAAGCCACACAAATGAATATGAACGTGACAGGCAAGGACTCATCTGCATGACTCACTCCTTCCGGGCATGCATGTGTGTGTGTGTGTGTGTGTGTTTGTGTCTCCATTCCAAGGAGCTGCAGCTCATCAATCCACTGTGCAGGAACTAGCAATAATCGTAAGCACACCAACACGCACCTGGCCATCAGTCACACGTCCATCGTCTAGGATCTGCGAGTAGCGAAGATTGTAGAAGAAACAGATTGGAAGGATGCACTTACTTGGAAATTGACTGGGTACTCAGCATGATAGAAGACATGCAGGAATGGCCATGTGTCAATGCTCGACAGATTGAACGCGATACTACTAATACATGCATGATGGGGAAATCACGTGCGTGCGCCCTCAGGAGAAACGAAGAAACTCAGCATTGAAAGATTAGAGGAACACGCCACGGAGGAAAAAGGAGGTATACCTAGACTGCAGGCGCTGCAGGTACGCACATAACCTGCAAGAGGACTCGAGACTCATACACGTGCACACATGCAAGGGACATAGAAGAACATGAGCAGAGTGGGAAACGGTGAGAAGTGCGCCACAAAGCAAATGCCCCCACCGACCTGCAGGAGGACGTTGAACACATCCACGTGTGCCTTCTCCACCTCATCAAACAGGATGACGCAGTAAGGCTTGTGGCGGACCTTCTCCGTGAGTTGGCCACCCTGTTGTTTATTACAGGAGGTACTTTCGCAATTGATACAAATGGTTTTGACAGGATGATGCAGTAAGGCTTGTGGCGGACAGACATTTCTTTTTCATTGTTGGCCTGCCTGTCATTTCAGAGTTGCCAGGCGAGCATTTTGCTATAATCGCTGTAAGTCACAAACAGGGTGAAGCAAGAGGGCTTGTGCTGATCTTTTTTCGTGGGGTGGCCTTCCCACATTCAGTGTGATGCAGTTGCACGAAGAATAACGACTTCGTTGTTCAGCATAAAAAAAGAATGATGCATCAGCGCTTGTGGTGGGTCAACCTTTGTGAGGTGGCCATCATGAAGGTTGCGAACAACTTCGGCTGGAAACTGCTCTTTTTGTTGCAAGTGGTCGTACACTGTGTGCACAATGGAACAGTAGATGTAGAGAAACGCAAGAAAAACTACAAGGCCTTGACAAAAGGCTCACAAAAGGAGGGGCCGTGTTTGCTACTTGATTTTTGCTAGAAAAGGCACAGAGGTAGCCACTAGCAGAGAAAGCCCGAACAATTAACACCTGTTCCCTCTTAGTACTTAAATCACAGCAAGGTTAGCAGGGTTTGGTTGCAAGCTCTATCGTAAAATCCAAAACACATATAAGGCCAACGTTATCAAGTCAGTAGCATAATTATATGACATAATCAAAGAGCATATATGTGATACTGACACTGCAACAAAAGTAGAGCACGCTGGACCTGCTTCTAAGTCCAAAAAATAGCCGGTTTTGCAAAGTCTACAGCGCTCATTTTGGCGTTTGATAAAAAACTGAATGGGAAGAAGCTCAGACTAACATACATTCATTTCTTCCGTCATTCTGGAGCAATTCCATTACTCTTGCGACCCACCTCATCAAAGCCCACGTATCCAGGGGGTGCCCCAATGAGCTTTGACACCGCATGCTTCTCCATGAACTCACTCATGTCCAAGCGAATCTGTGCGTGCCGGTATGTATGTGTGTGCGCGTGTTTGTGCGTGCTTGTACGTGTGTGTATACCGCATGCTTCTCTATGACCTCGCTCATGTACAAGCAAATCTGTGCGTGTTGGTATGTATGTGTGTGCACGTGTTTGTGCGTGCTTGTACGTATGTGTATACCGCATGCTTCTCCATGAACTCGCTCATGTCCAAGCGAATATGTGCGTGTCCGTATGTGTGTGTGTGCGTGTGTGTATGTGCGTGCGCGTGTGTTTGTGTGTATGTGTGTATGCATGTGTATATACCTTGGCATTCAAGGCGTGCATCATTTAAGCGACTAGCTTTGGTGCGCAGCAGCACCAAGTACAGACCTTTAGGCAGCACAGAGACGTGCATGCATGGAACACACCATTGATTCTTCCGAGCTGAACAGTGACTGGGCAAGTGCCTTGGCCAGCTCCGTCTTGCCCACGCCTGGCCACAGTTGAGCACAGAGGGACAGAATTGAGTACAGAACGCGTGCAAGGTTCTCAAATCGAATCGCAAAACCTAATACTCTGGAGCCGATTCAAAACTGTTTTTTATACTCAAGTCACAACCAGGATTTACAAAATCGAATCAAAACCAAGTATTCTGGAGCCAACTGAAGTGTGTTGGACCACGTGCTCACTTAAGAGCACAGTATGCACATGCAGCAGTGCATGCGCACAAAAAAGAAGCCTCATCGTACCAGTCTGCCCCAGGAATAGGAAGGATGAGATAGGTCCGTTCGGGTCCTTCATGCCCGCGCGGCTGCGTTGGATGGCCTCAGCAACTGCCGTGACGGCCTCATCTTGGCCCACGATGCGGCGGTGCAGCTCATCCGACAGGTGTAACACCTGCGTGTGTGTATGTGCATGAGTGTACTTTGTTGCATTTGCAATTTGAGTGCCTCATCTTGGCCCACAATGCGGCGGTGCAGCTCATCCGACAGGTGCAACACCTGCGAGTGTGTATGTGCATGAGTGTACTTCGTTGCATTTGCAATTTATATGCCTCATCTTGGCCCACAATGCGGCGGTGCAGCTCATCCGACAAGTGCAGCACCTGCGTGTGTGTATGTGCATGAGTGTACTTCGTTGCATTTGCAATTTATATGCCTCATCTTGGCCCACAATGCGGCGGTGCAGCTCATCCAGCAGGTGCAGCACCTGCGTGTGTGTATGTGCATGAGTGTACTTCGTTGTATTTGCAAATTGAATGCCTCATCTTGGCCCACGATGCAGCGGTGCAGCTCATCCAGCAGGTGCAGCACCTGCGCCTGTGTACGCGTTTGTGTGCAAAAGGTACCCTTGCACGAGCACTTGCCTTGGCGTGGCCTGACACAGTGCAGCTGATTCAATAAGTGCAGCAAAGTGTGTACGTGCGTACGTTTGTACATCAGAGAAGAAGCCAGTGCGTGCATGAAAGAACAGGGGCTGGAACTGCAATAGTCCACCAAAGGTCAAGATAGTAGGAATCGGGGACTGGTACAAACACACATGTCTTAGCATGAGATTTGTCCAGGATCACATCAAAAACAAACCCGCAGCGTACAACACGGCTCGTGCCTGAGTGGTTGCTGCTTACATTTAGTACAGCGACTGCAGACAGTGCACTCAAGCGCGCTAAAAACAAGCACCAGCACACACTAGATATGCAACGGCAAAGACTGTCAAATAGAGGCAAGATGAGGACAAACTACTCACCCTGTCCACTTCTGACTCCACTAGCTTGGTCAGCGGGATCCCTGCACAGTTGGCACAGTTCAAGCAGATCAGTGAGTAGCTCAAAAAGCTCAGTATGCTCAGGCAAGAGGTGTGGTCGAGAACAAGGCTTACAAGCCTTGCTCGGAGTTGTCTACCACATCGTACTCATACCGCACCCCAAATTTCAGAGATATTTAGTAGAATCCCGCACCTTCCCACACCCCCATAATGCATATGCTTGCCCTTCCCGCATCAACCCTACAGGGCCTTAAGCCCTGTTCAGCACCAATGAGCTTCACAAACAATCTCAATGGAAGAGAACAACGCAAAAGGGCAAAGGGAAGCAAACATGCTGTTCGAATGTGAGTTTGCTCTCTGTTCTGCTACTATACGCCCTTCCCAAGAGTTGCTTCCTCTTCCTCTAGCTGCTATCACTGCTGCTGTTGCTGCTGCTGCTGCTGCTGCTGCTTGTGTGTGCTGATGGTGTTGCTTGGGTGCGGGCAGCCTTGGTGACCTCGTCTGACCCACCTACTCACCTGCTGCTAGACTGGGTTGCTCTAACCTGCTCTGCATGCGCAGGCGTTGCAGCTTTGGTCCTCTTTAACCCTTACGCTTTCCTCCCACTCACTATTCATGACCGGCAGCGACCCAGAAAGGGTTATTTTCAAAAGCCCCACACAACCCCGCAGGATCAAAATAAATCATATATTAAATAATACCGCAGGGCGAAAAACGATATTTATGCGGGGTGTTATAAAAATGGTGCGGTACATTGAAAACATGGCGTTCACCTCATTCTAACCAGCAATTGCGTTATGAAGGTTGAAAAACACCTTATATGCAGTAGCTTCTGGGCAGGCACACACATGCAAACAAGCAACATTACATGAATTGCCATGAGACGCGACACAATTATCAATGCAAACACAACCTCACTGGTCTCTGCTCCCTGAAACATGCACACACACACCTGTCCACGTACTAAGGACACGTGCCACATCTGCTTCTGTGACATCGCCATGAGAAACAACACAAATATAAAATCAAACACGACTCTGCTCCTTAAAACATGCACACACATGTCCACATGCTAATGACATGACACTTGCCACACCTGCTTCTGTGACCTCGCCATGAGACGCCACAGAATTACAACAGCAAGGTCAATCACAATTTGCCCCTTGCATCATGCACACGTACACACACACATACATACACACTCATGTCCACGTGCTAATGACACGTGCCACATCCGCTTCTGTGACCTTGCCATGAGACGCCACAAAATTATAACAGCAAGAATAATCACTCTTTGCCCTTGCAACATAAACACACACATACACACATACACAAACACACACACATACACAAACACACACACACACACCTGTCCACGTGCTAATGACACGTGCCACATCCGCTTCTGTGACCTCGCCATGAGACACCACAAGGCTTCTGTTCCCGCCCTTTGAGCCTCCTCGCCGTGCCTGGGAAGCTTGCTGGGTCGCCCTGTGAATGTGATGTGATGCGATGTCGATAATGTTGATGAAAGCGCAAGTGAGCATTTGTGTTTAGAAGTGCATGAAATAGTTGGAACAGCTTGCTAGATCGCTCTGTTTGCTTGCATGTGTTCTAGCAACCTAATGTTTTTTAGGTCTGGGACTTATGCGAATTGTGGTCGAATGACATTAAGGATTGCACGTGTCTGAGCTTGGAATACTTCATTTTTGAACCTTTCTTGCTCATTGATTGTTAATGAGCAAGCAAGCAAAGCGCACATAAGGGCTTCAATCCCTTAGCATCTAATCAGGCATTCAATAATACTCCAAGGACTGCATGCACTGCATACAGCTGTTTTTAAAGTCTTTTGTTACAGACACGATAGGAAAAAAATGAGGCATCCAAGCAACGCATATCTATAAGGCATTCCCCCAAAAGCCTTAGGGGTCCTAATTATATATCGTGACATATACGTCCAAATTTAGGAGACCAAATAAGGCTATATAACAATGAGCACGCCACACACCTCATCTTTTTCACTAGCTCCCCCCTCCGTGCGTCAGTGAGCTTGGCCACGTTCTGGGTGTCTCCAGCATCCTCAAGGTTCTCTATCTCGTCCGTCAGCCTGCAGTACAAGGAACATCAACAGGCATGCTTTTTATGTAAAGCTCAGCGATCACCTACATCCTCAAGGTTCTCCATTTTGTTCGTCAGCCTGCAGTACAAGGAACATCAACAGGCATGCTTTTTATGTGAAGCTCAGCGATCACCTACATCCTCAAAGTTCTCCATTTTGTTCGTCAGCCTGCAATTATGGAGATACCGAGGTCACCCCCTTTCTCAATGTATTATCTCAGCCACGTTCTGGGTGTCACCAGCACATTACAATTTTACAACAAGCTTCTCTTACAATTTACAACAAGCTCCTACTTACAACAAGCGTCTATTACAATTTACAACAAGCTTCTATTTACAACAAGCTTCTCCTACAATTTACAACAAGCCTCTTCAGATTATCGGCAGCGAGCCTGGTATTCTTGCGCTGGCTACTGGAAGCTGACCGCGCTGACCATTCTATGCATTGCATGGCTTTTGAGACGACAGTGCCATCGGCAACATCCAGCACCGTTAAGGCCACGCACACCACAGTGAGACAAGCGCTCATCAACAATTGTCAACTGCCTATTTTCCTTGACTGCTACAGTCGTCCAGCCTGCTTCCCTCGACCGCCGTAAGCAGATTGCCCAGATTGAGACAAGCGCTCATCAACAATTGTCAACTGCCTATTCTCCTTGACTGCTACAGTCGTCCAGCCTGCTTCCCTTGACCGCCGTAAGCAGATTGCCCAGATTAGTTGGGGGAGAAAAACTTCTTTCAAACTGCATTTGAAGCCTACAAACCGAGCAACGCAACAACAATCAGTCCACACCTGTCAATCTCCTCCTGGATGCCATTCAGCTGGTTGGCTTCCGTCCTCTCCACCTCGTACTTCTCAAACATGTCTGCACGCTGCGCACGCAGGTCCCCCAGCTCAATCTCCAGCTCTGCATTGGTTTCCAAGCAGCGGGGGCATTGCATGCCTTTTATTGATGCGTATGTGCCAACAAGCAATCGTCAGGTCACCCAAAAATTCAGTATTGCTTGATTCAGGCATGTACCAGGAACACCTTAAATGACCAGGTCAGGAATGCATAAGCTTTGTAATTTTGTAAGAGCGGCAGTTTGGGCGCTTCATTCCGCCGCAGCAATCGACAGGTAAAGCACGCCCACACTACGTGCGTTGTTGCAACACACTGCACACACCTTCCAGAGCTAGCTCGTCGGGTTTACTGTGTGGCGCGCTCCGGCGCAGCAACCGGCGGTCGCCTTCCATGGCAGTAATGCGGCGCTCAATTTTATCAAGGAGCTGCGCGATTGGCCAAGGAATCAAGTAGTGGTTGGGGGTTTGGGCAAATGCGTCAATGTTTGTGGTGGTGGTTTGTGATAATGATGTTGTAAGGCACTGTTATAATGATGTAAGGCTCTTTTAAATATTAATGATGTAAGGCTCTGTTATAATGATGTAAGGCTCTGTTGTTTTGATGTAAGGCTCTGTTATATATAAATAATGTTGATAACGATGGAGAGAGGCACGGGACTCCAGTGTCCGGGGTGAGGAAGGAAACGCAGCGGAGGCCTCCTCTCGTCCCCAAGGGGAGGGTTCCAAGAGCAGCAAGGAGTACAGGGAGTAGAGTACCAGGAAGGGCAAGTCCCTGCTCTTTGGTGCTCATTGCTGGGCACCTAGAAAGTGTGGCTGCATGCGCCTTGCGTATGTGTGGGACTTCTGTATGTGTGGTGTGTGGGGCTTCCGTATGTGTGGTACTACGGCATCACTGGGCACTCAATGAGCATGTGCATGCTTGCGCATGGTTTATTACATGGATGGTGCCCTCCATTGCCTGCATGCGTGTGCATGGCACGTGCGAGTGCTTGCATGGTGCAATGTGCACTGTGCGTACGGCTGCACAAACTTATGTATATGTGTGCAATTGTATGTGTATGATTGTATGCTTGTATGTGTACAATTGTATGCTTGAAGGTGTTTGAGTTATGCTGCATGTACAGGCGTGGACTTACACGTATTGTACATGCGATGTGCGTGTCTGCCCATGCGTACACGGCTGCACATGTGTGTGTGCATGTGTGCGTGCGTGCTTGCTCATGGAAACATGGATGGTGTTTCAAATTGTGCGTGCGTGTGCATGGCATTTAGCATGGCATGTGCGTGTAACACTACCTGTGGTGCATGTGCAAGCGCGCATGGATGCACGCATGCGCGTCTGTGCTTCTTGTGCGTGCCCGAATGACGTTGCTGTGACTGCTTCCTAAATGCCCAAAAGTCTGGGCTGCGCCAGCAGCCCAGGCGAAAACTTACCCTTACTTACCCGCACATTTTGTGAAGGAATGTGCGGCGTAGCCGCACATTTCTTCACTTTGGGGGATACCAGCTGAGGGCGTCCCGCACACAAATAATTTGAGGATGAGGGAAACCGAAGGTTTTTCAAACCCCCTAAAGTTCCCTGGTGTCCATCCCTGGTGTCCATGGCACTTAACAGCCATTGCCAGCTCAAGCACTTCCTATAACGTTTTCGCCTTTTGCCATGGGAATGAAAGGAACTAAAGAGTGCTGCTGCTGCTCACAGTATGCGTCTTACACGAGGGACAAGGGTGGCAAGCACGTCATATAAAAGTTGTAGGTGCCACAACAACAAAATGTTTCTTGTGCATTTCCTGCCAGTGAGTCAGTTTGGTGGAGAGCACTCTAAGGGTTCAACAACAGACGTTGGCTATGTCCTTGCTCCTGTCTCACGCTCACTCACACACACACACACACACACACACACACATCAATAAACATCCACACACCTCTGACTTGAGATGAGACGGTACGTGTGCCCATGCTTTGTTCCATGCACACACACACACATAAACACAAACACACACACAATGCACACACCTCTGGTTTGAGAGACGACTCGACGCGTGCCCTTGCCCCTGCCTCGTCTACCAAATCCAAGGCCTTGTCCGGCAAGTACCTAACGGAACGAGGCATGAAAATTACGATTATCAGGGTTTTGTCTAATACGTGTTAATTAGGATCCTGCTATCTGGTTGCAAAAGACAGCATGTGCGGTTGTGTTGTTGGGATGGTACGCGTTGAGGGTAGACACTGATGCAACAAGCTGCAAAAATGCCCTAGACTTTGCTAGGAGTTAAACTTCGTGACTCCTGGGACCTGGCGAACATTGTTACACTTAAGGTTCCTGCACCTCTGATTACTAGCCTGGCAGAGAATTTCCCTGAACCACTCCAGACAAAAGCTACCAGAGACCTCTTAATCTTGTCTTCACATCTGCCAGCAAACACGTTTTAAACGTGCTTTGGATTCCGTTTCCCTCCTCAACTTAAACAAAGGGTTGGCCTTATGTGCTGCCTTGTTTAGCAAGCATGGGTGCTGCAGAGACCTAATCCAGTCACATATACAATATACACATAGAGGGACAAATCACACAGAAGTCCCTAGCCTATGCACCTGTCTGCAATTACCCATCCCAACTGTCTGTGATAGATCATCACACTGTCTGTGATTCCCCATCTCACCTGTCTGTAATTTCCCATCCCATCTGTCTGTGATAATTTATTCCACCTGTCTGTGATTCCCCATCTCACCTGTCTGTAATTTCCCATCCCATCTGTTTGTGACAATTAATTCCACCTGTCTGTGATTTCCATCGCACCTGTCTGTGATGTATCGGTCACTCAAGGTCGCTGCAGCAGAGAGCGCGCTGTCTGCGATGCGCACCTGCAAGAGGAAGAAATTGCATGGATGAAGTGAGTTTTTAATCATCCCAAGCTTAATCAACGTGCAAGTTTTTGGGTGCAGGTTGCGAAGGAGGGTTGCACGAGACCCTTGTGTGTTTTTACTGCAGCTTTGATTCCTGAAGCATCAGCACTACTCTAAACGAACGGAAGATGGAACAGGATTGACATGGATAACAGGACGGATGTAGGAAGGGGGATCTTACAAAATGAGCTGTCGGAGAACACTTTTTACTTCATGTACAGACTGAACAGCACAGTAGAGGTGAAAGGCCTGAGGAATCAGGCAAGTTGTGCAAGTTAAGGGTTGTGAGGGATGATTTAAATTTCACGGTGACGTCAATGCTGCCTTTCATGTGACGCACTTCATGCGAGCACGAGTGCAGAGGATTGTACGTGGTGTCAAACACTTTGCCATGTAAAATACAACGAGGCTCTTACAGCCACATACATTTCATCTCTGTAGCTGACATTACTCTTCCTAGCCAAGGATTGAGGTCACGTTGAGTTCAACCTCTGTTTCATAATTGTTTTGGGTTGGATGGACAGGCGTCAACCTTTGCTTCATAGGTTTTGGGTTAGATAAAATCGGACGAGCGTCACATCAAACAAAGCACCACGTTTGACGCATGCAAGAAATACACTGCTTTACAGATTAGAAAACTTCCATAACTAAAGAGCCTTTGCTCACCCCAAAATGCTCTTCAAACCAAGCATCACGTTTGACACATGCAAGGAAAAAGGCAGCTTAAGAAGAAGACAGCAATTGCTCACCCGGTGATGCTCTTCAAACAAAGCACTACGTTTGACACATGCAAGAAAAGATAGCTTAAGAACTAGAAAGCCCTCGCGCACCCCGTGGTGCCTTTCCAGACGAGCACGAAGGCCGCGCAGGATGGACACAGTGTCGGCTGTATTGGGGGGGTCGATTGTGACCTGCACCATGAGTGGACAAGTGCATGCACGTGCGTGTCAGATCAGAGGCCAGAGGTGGTGCAAGTGGTCCAATACAATGGTTTTTTGTAGCTGCTGCACTAATAAGACTAGAGTGTGTGCTCGGCCATAGCCAAGAATGAGGAGATTCGGGTGAGTCAGTGAGTTGCAGTGCTCAGGGAGGAGCCATGACCTGACAAGGCCCTGACTGAGTGGGTGAAACCGAGTATTAAAATTTAAGGAGTGCAAGCTTAATGTGTGTGCTTGAGGTCTACCGACCTAGTATTAGAAACTAAGGAGTGCAAGCTTTATGTGTGTGCTTGAGGTCTACCACGTGGGACTAAAGAAAATCCCATGGCGCGAGGAAAGTTAGGGCTGAAGAGGTGAGGATGCTGCGTGCTCACAACATGGTTACGTTGATGAAGAATTCATAGAGACGGTGAGCGGTTGCAAAGCAAGGGGCGGGAAGAGACTGGGTACAGAGGAACGTGAGGGTGTATCCAAAGGATGGACAAGGGCAAAAGCAGGACTAGTGGGAGGGCTGGTAGGACTGGCAGAAGGGCTGACATGCATTAGAAGAGGAGAAAGTGCGTCGCTGCGAAGGGCAGATGAAAGCAGGAGCACAGCTAGGAAGCAATAAATCATGGTGGCAGCGCAAGTGTTCCAGAGGGAATTTTTATGAGATTAAGCCGTGTACATGAAACTGGATTGCGATTTAGAAGGTTGGATAGCTCGCAAGCAAGAACGTTTGTGCAGCAAGCAAAGGGAGGATGTGAGGGAAGCAAGGCTGACATAAGAATTAGATCACCTGCTGGAATCGGCGTTCGAGGGCAGGGTCCTTTTCAATGAATTTCTTGAACTTGTCCGGAGAAGTGGCACCTGCGTTTTCACCAGAGTGTGGGGCAGAGGACATGAGCAGGTGAGAAAGCAATAAGCTGTTTGGGAACAGTCTGAAAGCAACGAGGCATTCTGCTGCATTGAAGAGCAATCAGCGCTACAACAAAAGACCTTCACATCGTGCCGAGCTGCACCCATTCCTTCTCCGCCTGACAGTTACAGTGCCACAAAAACTCAGCAGGCCATGTGATCTCAGCAATCACAACCCCAACCAGTCATCTGCTGATAAGCTACATCATAGAAGTGTTTCATTTTGCAAACTGAGAGTGCATGCCCGCGTTTCCCTGTATCCACATAACCTCACCAGCGCAACGTGGCCTGCCACACCCTTCCTAAGCATTGCCTGCATCCTAGCCAGCAGACTGCATAAAATGAAAATTCCACTAGTGTTTGCCTCCTCCTCCCTTTTATAAATTGCCTTTTCCCCCTTTTTCCCATTCCCTCACCTATGCACCGTAGCTCGCCTCTTCCCAACAGCGGCTTCAAAAGCACGCTGGCATCCATCATTCCACCACCCTGGATAATGAAAAGCAGGTAGCAAGACAACATGATGCTTTAGTGGAGCAGTGAGCAAACCCTAGCTGACTACTCTCATCTCCAGCATGTATGTGCACATATCGTACAAACTCACAGCCGACTAGACTAGGAGTATAAAAGAGTGAGTGACACTGTTTGAGGTCCAGGCAACACGCTCTTCATAGACGTATGAGTCGTGAAGTCACAGGCCAAACGTACAAGTCACTAATTAGTTCTTACGTGGTGTGTAAGAATCAGCTTGTGTGTGACCAAGACAAAGCATTGGCAGTGCTCCCTCTCTCTCTCTCTCTCTCTCTCTCTCTCTCTCTGCCTGTCTGTCTCTCTCTCTCTCTCTCTCTCTCTCTCACTGCCTGTCTGTCTCTCTCTCTCTCTCTCTCTCTCTCTCTCTCTCTCTACCTCTCTCTTTCTCTCATTCAAGCTCCAAGGATATGCAGCCATTACAATCACCTTCGTGACAAACAATTAGCTCCAATTTGGCTCAAGGTCCCAACACCTCTTTTAAGCAGAAATGAAACAGGGAATAGAAATGGAGCAAGCGAAGCCTTGCACACAGCTTACCTGTTGAGCATTGGGGCCTGTCACGTTGTGCAGGTCGTCAATGAACAGCACCGTACTGCACAAAATACACAACAACCACGGGGGTTAATATACCCGTCGTGCGGACACTGGCCATCCAAGGACAGCACCAGACAAAGACTCTATGATAAATGTTTGCAGGTGCGTGTTATTGCAACTGCTTTTGTTGCTTTGACACTACTCGATGTGCTCGAGGGACTGGGCAGCAGATTTTCACACTTCAAGGTCCCAATTTTCAATGTCTGTTGTCAAAAGGCTTCCCCTTCAACTTGCTGCGTCAACAAAACAGCAGCTCAAAATTGTCTATCTAAAAAATCAACTGCTACTCACTTGACATTTGGTCCGGTCAGCTCCTTCAGAACTGCTTTCAGGCGCTCCTCAAACTCACCAGGCATGAACGCGCCTACACGCACACACAACACAGCACACACAATGGTGTATGGTGCCACTTTGCAGCCAGCAGTCGGTCAAGGGCCGTTAAGGGCATTACTGTGACATGCTGACAAGCTAGCAGTGGAGAACACTTCAGACCACACAGGACCTGTCAGCACATCCACCATGCTTGGGGATAGTCCCTAATTATCATAGAGCACAGGAAAAGCGACAGCGGCATTTTAAACATTCGTTTCAAACATAATTGTAAACCACATATGCACACACGCACGCACATAAAACACACACACACACACATGCACAGCACGCACGCGCACACACAACTGATACAAACACACATCTTACCTGCCATCAGCAGGCCCATGTCCAGGGCCACTACTGACACATCTCTGAGAGTGTCTGGCACGTCACCAGCAGCCACACGCTGTGCTAAACCCTCCACCAATGCAGTCTGCATGTGGTAATCATTAAAATGAAAATGTGTTATTGGAGGTTACCAAGATGACCCATGTAGTTGGAGGTTACCAAGATGGACACGTGCAATTGAGAGCCACCAAGATAAAAACGTGTAATTGAGGTGATCGAGATAAAAACGTGTAATTGAGGTGATCGAGATGAAAACGTGTAATTGAGGTGATCAAGATAAAAACGTGTAATTGAGGTGATCGAGATGAAAACGTGAATTTGAGGTGAAAGAAATGAAAATGTGAATTTGAAGGTTTAAAAAGATGGAGATGTGAAACTATAAGCCACCAGGATGGAAACGTGAAATTGGAAGCACCATGACGTGAAATTGGAAGCCACCAAAATGGAGACGTGAACTTGGAAGCACCATGACGTGAAGTTGGAAGCCACCAAAATAAAGGTGTGTGATGTGCGTACAACACGTCAGTTTATGGGACGATAATGGAAATATCACAGGATGTTAAGCACACAGCGCCTGGGATTTTGACGTCAACAACAAAGGATTGACGCTTTAACTTCGCAAGCATGAAATGGTCAGGTTTTAGCATGGTGCTAGAGATAGGGCAAACTTAAGCAAGCATTTAGGTTTCAGAGATAAAAAATATAGCAAGTAAAAAGGTAAGTTTTGCAAAGTTACGACGACTGGAAAAAAATGTAGGAATACACCTGAGCGAAGCCAATGATAGCACGTGTCCAGCATATGCTCTTTTTCCGCATTCAGGGTGCGGCTACACAAGGACTTTGTGATCTTCGAGCTATAGCTGATATAAGCTACCAGAACACATGCTTAATCTAACTTAGACGACCTGCACCCAGGTTGAGAGGCCTAAAGCACATATCATGCACCTGATTCCAAGTATAGTGCTTTTCATTGGAGATGGCATGTCAATTTGTATATCTCAACAACCACATGGTAAAATCCACTTCATTTTTGGCTAAAATGACCTGGGTCCCCGAGTTTGCAGATTTAAAGCCCGGCTACAATGGATGGTAATTTTACAGCACCGTAGAGTAAAACTGCAAGGGTCCCATACCCTGGGAGCAAGCAAAATCAATACCCCTTTTGGCCTTAAGTGTCCCCGATTTGCCATATACGATATGTGTGACAAAGAGATCTTACTCGATAATTGCAAAATTGAGCAATCAGGTATTGGGCAGCCACCCTACAAGGGCTTACTTGATTGCCCTGAGAAACAGTTTCCACCTTAAAAGCGTGAGTCGCACACAGCAGTAAAAACAAGGGCACTATTCTGATGCGAACGTGTATGCAACCAAAACTTCCATGTATACCAGAGCACAATTAGTCGTTGCAGCCCTACCTTTCCCAGTAAGGCACACAGCAGCCTTATCCTACAATCAAGAACATGCTGCAGACTCACCTTTCCCACTCCAGGCTCCCCAAGAATGACTGGGTTGTTCTTGGTGCGGCGAGACAGGATGTGAATCACTCTGCACATCTCAGCAAGGCGAATAAAAAATGGGGTGAACAACTCAGGCGTGGATCATTCTGCGCATTGTTTATGGTGCATAAAATGAGAATGTAATGTTTGCAGAGACAACACGAGCATGGCAGACTCACGTGCAGGCCAGCCTGGTAAGAATAGATACAAAATAAGAACTAGGTCATCAACTGGGGGGCACAAAAAGACAAGAGCAACGAAAATGAGCAGTACCTCCTGATCTCATCGCTCCTGCCCACCACAGGGTCCAAACCACCTTGACGCGCTAGCTGTGTCAGATCCCGGGAGTACTTGGACACAGCCGTTTGGTGCTCTGGGATGAGATCCTAAAGTGGGGAGGGTGTAAGGCAGGCAGCATGAATTGTTAAGAAATATATTTTTATTACCCCTGTGGCATGCGTGATGCAAAAGTTGACACCCTTAATGAGGCTTTAAGTAAGCAAATCAAAAGAAAGCCAGATTTGTTTGTGCATGCTGAGCAAAGATTTGCTGCACAGTTTGTCCTGTTTGCTGCAGGCTTTGGGGCAGAGCAAACAGGGCAGAGCATGACTAAGCTTATGTAGGGTTGGCCAGAACCGTAAATACTCACCGTATATGACCGTATATTTGGTGAATTCTCTGCCCAAAATACTGTATACCGTATATACTGCATGTATATGGTTCTGGACAACCCTACGCTTATGACAGTATAAACTATAAACGCATCTTAGTACCTCATTCACTTCCCCTCTGTTGAACATGATGCGGCTCTTCTTAATGGCAGACTTGAGCTGGTCCTCTGTAAGGCCCTCTGCACACTGCAGGATTTCCAAGAACCTGCATGTCACATTGAATGCCGAGTCTTACAACTTGTCGTATCAGTGCTTTGAACTCACAGCGCAGCGCCACGTAGACTAACGGCTGATGGAAGGAATGGTATTGGGAGGTAGGTCTGTAAGATGTATTGTCAAGTAATTGAGACTGATATTCAATGAAAAAGCGTCACGGGAGACTTTTGGCAACAGGCTTGCCTCGAGCACGTGAGCATAAACCGAAAGAGGGTGAACACCAACAATTCATCAATACGACTGTATTGGATGCTCTGTGTGCACTCAATCCGCATGACTCCTTAACATCTTGCTGAGGCGCTGAAAAGCACGAGCAAATTTTAAAGCTCAAATTCTTGACCGCCAGCAGGGAGGAAAAGTGATACGTAACATGCCTCTACTCATTTACCAAACTCCCAGCCTCTGAAGAAGATAACACAGCACGCGAACTGTGAATAGCAGTGCACATGCCTATGTATCAGCTAAAGCCTAATGCATCAGTCTTCGTGACCTGCATCACTCTACACTGCGCATGCAAGCTTACACTGCCCATACCCGAATATCACCTGGGATTGTCCGCAAGAGCCAGCACCATGTGCTCCACAGTGAGCTTGCCATCGTTCATCTGGTTGGCCTTCTCCTGCGCACGGCTCATGAGGGCCTCTCGGGCCACCTTGTGCTCCTCCTGTGTCAAACAGATCACACACCTTCATGTTCTATTGGTTCTTATCACTCCATGAGCTCAGACGAGTCCTCGTTTGCCTCCTGTGTCCTTGCAATCTACAAAGTCTGACTACCTGATCGGATGCATGTGGAGGTCATACGTGTGTGCTTACTGTGGTACGCAACCTCCATGGATCATGCATGCAAGTTGTGTGGTGCACATGCAGCATGCACACGTGTGGTTGAGAGGAGAGTCCCAGGCATGCGCAAACGCACCGCTGTTGCTGGATCTTCGGGTACTGCAGGTGGTGCATCCGATGCAGCTGAAGCCGACTGGCTGGCAGCGTGCTGCTCGCGCCAGGCTGCTTGCTGAGCAGCTAACTGCCTCTGCAAGTGCGGGGGCTGCAGGAAAGGCAACCAGCCTTGCTGGTACGCAAAGTAGCCTCCAGCCCACACCATCCCCCACCAGAGGGCATCCTTGGCCCACACTCCACCAGAAGACACCATGTCAGCTAACCTTCCAGTTGTGACTGAGGCAGGAGTAGTGTGCTCCTGAACCACATCTTCCATATTGCTTCGGATCAGGTAAAATACGAATTTATCATGTTCTGTTTATAAATTGCAATTAGGGATTGCCTTCAAGTTTTTGTCTGTTTGTTTGTTTAAAAGTAGAGTTCAACGGATAAGTGACAAGACGGTTGGCAACACATGTCCAGTGCAGCAGAGCCTATACTGGGTGCCAGCAGCGAAGCTGTAAAAGTGTGTAATGCTTTCTTAAACCACGCAAACGCACGCGCGCGCGCACACACACACACACACACACACACACACACACACACACACACACACACACACACACACACACAAAAGCACACACAAACAATCACACGCGCACGCACAAACTTACACACACGCACACACACATACACACACACTCTTACACACACAAACTTTCACACACACACCCACACACAAACTTACACACACACATACACACACACGCACGCACGCACACATGCACACACACTCACACGCATGTGTTACGCACACACGCATGTGATACGCGCACACACGCACATACATGAACGTACAAATGCACACGTATTACGCGCACACATGCACGTACATGAACACATATACGCACATGCACGCACGCACGTGCACCCACGTGCACACGCACAACACACACATATAAAAATCACGTAAATGCACTTAACATAGGTTGTGAAGCGCCAGCGCACATGTGAGCAAGCTGTGGACGCCCGCCTTGACCAGGCAATCACATTGGTGCAACGTGCTGCTGCGGATGTGCGCACCCTCAGTGATCCCGCAGAAGTTGCTGCTGCAATGTCTGGGCTCAAGTCCAAGGTGGGTGGCCTGCGCACTTCCGGCACTGCTCCCATTCATATTCAACGCAACCAGCAGAGCTTCAGCCTTTGAAATTCTTGTGCCAGACTTGGTCCTGTGTGCTTTGATTGCAGCTTGGAGGGTTGCGGTTAATCACTGTTATTTTGTCAATACCCTCCCTTGTCTTTCTGTCCCCCCAGGTGGATGGCCTACTAAAGGAGGCGACCACACAAACGAAGGAGCTGCACACGGGGATAGGGAAGCTGAACAAGGTGCGTGGTCCAAGCAAAAAGGAGGGAATTGGAAATAAGCCTCTGCAAGCATCTTCAGGGATGGTCACAGTATGACCAAACTGATCACTGAAAAAGTCTGCAAGTCAGGCCTTAGGTTGTGTTTACGCTACGTCATAGGCACTTTACCTCCCTCTCTTTATTGACCCCTTGAATTGCTGGCAAGCTTTTTCTAATTAGTAGTGAGGTTGGCAGAACTATCATTTGTTGCGTGGGGCTGGCCGCAACTGCTAAACCTTAGCCGCCATGCAACTGTAAATTGAAGGTCTCCTGCTAAAATTTCTGTGTGTTATCAAGTTATTAACTTTGTATGGTCCTGAATAAAAATTTCCTGTGTGTTATCAAGTTATTAACTTTGTTTGGTCCTGGTCAACCGCAGCTAGCCGTGGTAATTGAAAAGTCGTCAATTGCCTTGTGTCTTGCCTTGTGGCTTGCAGGCCTTGGACAGGTTCGTGGATGACAAGCTCGACATCTGCAAGGCGATGCGAGACATTGAGATGGACCAAACCATTCTGAACAAGGTAAAAAACGTTGCCCCTGCTTGTAAACATCCTGCAAAATAGTGGATCGTCAAGATTTGCACAGTGATGGGAAATAGGCAGAGAAGTGATTAGGGATGGAACTGCAGTGGCAAATGCCACGATAACCAATGTCCGCAGTTGCCCTCTCCGCACCCACCTCATCAAACACAAGGTTGTAAGGGGCCTGAGGTATCCTGGGATACCTCCATCATTACTAAAGAGTGCATGTACCTAACGATAAGTGTGTCGCTGTCTCTCTTTGCCTATTCTGATTCTTAAGCACATCAGTGTCTTTTTGTGTCTTTTCTAATTTATTGAGTGCGTTGATGTCTCTTTGTGCCAATTCTGATTCTTGAAGGCGTCAATGTCTCTCTCTATTCCTATTCTAATCCTTGAATGCATTCTAGTTTCTCTGTGCCTATTCTGACTCTCTGGAGTGTGCCTGTGTCTTTCCGGGTTTGAGTTTACACTTGTGTGTACCTGTGTCTCTCTGTGCCTATTCTAACTCTCTTGAGTGTGCCTGTGTTTCTCTGTGCCTATTCTGACACTCCTGAGTGTGCCTGTGTCTCTCTGTGCTTAATCTGACACTTGCATGTATCTGTGTCTCTCAGTGCCTATTCTGACTCTCTTGAGTGTGCTGTGTCTCTCTGTGCCTATTCTGACTCTCTTTAGTGTGCTGTGTCTCTCTGTGCCTGGCAGGTCATCGCGGAGCATTTCTATCGGGAGGGTCGATTTGAGGTACGCGTACACGCTTCCTTTATTGTAATGCTGTTGTGTTTTCTTACAGGCCTTACTCTATTGCATCAATCAAGCCACACATCCTTTCTTGTCATATAACTCTCGTGCACCTGCCTATAGTGCCTATAGTGCCTACAGTGCCTACAGTGCCTGTAGTGCCTGTAGTGCCTACAGTGCCTACAGTGCCTATAGTGCCTATAGTGCATATAGTGCCTACAGTGCCTACAGTGCCTATAGTGCCTATAGTGCCTATAGTGCCTATAGTGCCTACAGTGCCTATAATGCCTATAGTGCCTACAGTGCCTACAGTGCCTACAGTGCCTACAGTGCCTACAGTGCCTACAGTGCCTACAGTGCCTACAGTGCCTACAGTGCCTACAGTGTCAATAGTGCATATAGTGCCTACGGTGCCTACAATGCCTACAGTGCCTACAGTGATAGTACTATAGTGCATATAGTGCACCTGCCTATAGTACAGCGCCTCTCTTGCATGACAACTGACTACCACCCTCCTGCTAGATTGTAAATACTGAAGTGCCTGCCTCTGCTGTCTTTGTGTTAAACCCTAGGTAGAACTCTCCCTTGCTGCTTACTTGTACTGTTGGTACACTTGCCGTGCACTGCATCGCTTTTTTTTAGCTTTACCGTTATGACCGATAAGCACTGCATGCTCATCACTTGTGAATAACAACGTAGCAATGTGCATTCTTTGCCTGCGCATTGATTTAGATTACTTTCCAATTGTGTGTTTATATGTTGGTATTTCTGTTTAACTGCTGATAACCTTCTTGTAACTCAAAATCAGGTTATCACCTTGATTATGTTCCTCTGCAAAATTGCACATTGCACACCCCAACGCTCATGACTCATGATCAGCAGTACTAATTCCAATGCATGCGTTGCAATGTCATTGTGCAGGTTGGAGATACATTTGCTGCTGAAGCAAGCATAGATGATGTGCAGATACTGAAGGCACCCTACATTGAGATGCACAAGATTTTAGAGCAGGTGCGGATGAAACTGTCTTTTGTTAGTGTGCAATGTGTGGCAGTGGCAATATGTGGCAGTGCCATATGTGGCAGTGTGATAGTGTGCAATGTGTGGCAGTGGGTGATGAGACGAAACACATTTCGGCAAAGTTGTACGTGAATAATTGCCTGAAAGAGTGTGATTTGAGAAAGTGGCTCATTATTGTACATGGACTCAGTGTTAGCTGTGAAATGTGTGTTTTGGAGGCTACGTTTAGAAAGGTCCAATGCTTCACTTTTAGGTAGGGTAGGATGGTAAAGCGGAAACGAATGTGTGTGTGTGCACGAGGAGTGTTTGGCGAGCATGCAGATATATTGCTTAACAGCTCTTGCGCCACGCAACCTAGCCAGCCGTTTCAAAACTGCCTGCACCGTGCCTATCGTTTGTCTCACTGGACCGTTGCTGGCCTCTCGTCCCATTGAAGCTTTCAGCACTGACACCTCTCTAGCATCAATGCCAAGCCCCTCCTCCATATAAACACATTGTTGCAATGGCCCAAACACATTGTTACTTTGTCAATGCACTAAGACATCATGGTTGTGGCACCCAGCCTTCATCAGCAACCTATAAAAAAACAATGAACATACACATTACATGTCAGAATAACGTATGAAAGTACAGCAACGGCACCCCTTGGCTTTGCCATACAGCAACATCCCCCTTTTAATGCACAGCGACTAAGCCCTTGTAAGGAAACCTAAATGCACCCCCCTTTAATGAAGTAAAATGATCCTGCTGAACAAAGGGCAACTACCCGCCTATTCGTTGAATAGCTTCACCCCTTCATATGACACTCTTGAAACGTAGGATAGCTATACACTCCTGTCACACCTGCTTGCCCTCGCGCTCTCTGTCTGTCCATGTCTATATTTCACAACCGCCGCCCCCTAAATTGTATCCCAGTCCATGTCTGCCTACCTGCAAACCTTGGATTGGAAACCTTTGTGACCATCCACAGCTTCAATTATTTGCGCAAAACGCAAAACATTTAACAACGTCGTCTCCTTGTGACACGCAGATACGCGCCCACAACTCAGAGCCTGCCCTCCAGTGGGCTGCTCAGCACGCGGGTCAGCTGTCAGAATCTGCTCCCGCCAGTGGTGTGCGAGAAGCCGTAGGAAGCCGAAGAAAGAAGGGCCCCCACCCTCCCTCTGCCTTTGAGTTCAAGCTGCACACGCTGAACTTCATGACCATACTCACACAGCAAGGTGGGGATACTAGCGTGTGTCTTACCCAGATACAGTTTCAGACACACAGTTGCACACAGTTGGACATACAGTATACACATATACACATATGCATGCACATACACCCTACATACAAACACAAACACATATATGCACATTACACACTCATATGCATACCTTGCATGCATGTACATGCATGCATACACACACATACATGCATACACACACACACTCTTGCACAAACCCACAAAGTCACATGCCCAACTGGAAGGCCCCTGCTTGACAAGAAACACGGTAAAGCGTTTTCTTGTGTTGTGTCTGTTTGTCAAAAATTCCATCCCTGGGCCACAAAGGATGCGCTGCTCGATGGTAATTATGTCTAAGCTACCTTCATGCCAAGGTAAACCAAGCACACACCATTGCCCCCCTGCTTTTTTCCAAGATCGCTGGCCTTGAACATTTTTGGACTTACCTAGTACACCGGCCTTGAACAGAAGACCACCCGTCCACCCACTATACATTTGCTTATGTATGTCCTCCTGCTTGATATCATGAATGTTTATACATGTGCTGCCCAAAAGCTGCCAAAGTTTCACACCTGAACTGCTAAGAGCATCCATAAATGCTCTCCTGCGTTCATGCTAAATATGAAATATGTATATACAAATTTATATATGCGCTATGCGCTGCCTCAATCTGCCAAGGATGCACACCTGAGCTGCACACCTCATCACCTTACTCCTTTTTACGCATAAGTCAAGACAGTGCTAGACTTTCCCTATGGAAAGAAAGACAATTGACGTAGGTAGTAAATACCATTCCCCACTAATTAAGAAAGAGGAGCCACCCTGGTACTGGGGTACGGTAAAAGAAGAGAAAAACTACACAGGCAGCAAAAACTACTCCCCACATTGATTAAGGAAAAGAAAGCCACTTTGGTACCGGGCACCGTAAAACTCCTCCACCACAGGAAAGGTAATTAGGTCAATGAGGATCAGGAGGGTCGCAGGCTTGGCCTGAAACCGGCTTGCCCTATGTATATAGGCACCGGCCTTGCATTTAGATCTACTCCTTCCCCACATAAACAGGTAGGGTTGGCCAGAATCATATATGCGGTATGTATACGGTATGTTTGGCAGTGTAGTTCACCCCGCGCGGCGCCCGCATATTTTAAGTTAATTTTGGGCTGGCCCGAAGGGCCAGCCCAAAATGGTTTCGGGCAGACCAGAACTTGCAGGGGCGCAGCCCCTGCAAGTTTCGGGCAGACCGCATTAATTTAAATTTAGTTTAGGGCAAAATTTAGGTATGGGTAGAGGCAAAAGTGGACATGGCAGCCGCGGGGCGCTGACTCGGGGAAGGGGGAGGGGGAGGAGGGAGGAAAGCAGAGGAGCCCCAATCCTGAAGGCAAGGGGCCAGCTGAACCGGGAGAGGCCAGCACGGCAGAAGGGGGGGACGCGATGGAAGTTGACGGGCAGGGTGTGGCCCTCGAGCCCCCTCAGCCACAAGCACCCTTATTCGTCCCAGTCCTTCCGAGTTCAGCTCCCCCTGCTCAGCCTCCTGCAGTTCCCTCTGAGCCAGCCCCCACAGAGCCCCCTCCCTCACAGCATGCAGCTGCTCAGCCCATGGGCATTGTGCAGTTCTGCACCCTGCTGCTGCACAGGCTGGTGGGCGTTGCTGTGGACAAACCACAGGGCAAAAGGTGGGCATGTTGACAAAGTGCATTTGCAAGCAAGATGCATGAAGAGCATGCAAGCTGTGCGCGCAAAGAGTGTGTCTCCCACCTCCAGGGGCCTGCGCTTACCCCTTTCTCCTTCCCATGCAATGAAATTGTTGACCTCACACAAGATGATGAGGAAAAGAGAAAGAAGAAGGTTGTCAAAGAGGCCACACGCAAGAAGTGGGTGGAAAATTTTCCCTGGATTGAGTGGACCGGTTGCATGGTGCTTAACCAACTGCAGAAAAAAGTTAGCCAAATTGAGATTGGGAGGCTTGAAGATTGTATAGATGATGGTGAGCCAGAATTTGACTTTGCTTTTTGTGCTGATGATGGCAGTGATGATGATGGTGATGATGATGCTCTGTGGCTTGAGGATGAAGAAGGCAGTGATGAAGTTGAGGATGAATCTATTTTTGCTCTTGATCCCGACAGTGTGGCAGTTTGTCACGACGAATTATGGTACCAGCTTAAGCATGGATTGCAAGTATGAGCCATAAATGTGTGTTCAACGTCTCCTCCCTCTCCACACGAGAAGGAAGCGACGGCTCAAGCAACGCCCAAAAGGAGATGGCTCAGACAAGTCTGAGAAAAGAGCGAGTTTGTTACAAGAGGACCAGCCATCTAAACTGGCCAAACAACCAAATAATTATAAATCCGTTGCTCACGTTATAAATCCAGGGGAAATCACACGATTCGTCCATGCCATTGAATTAGCATGACAAGTTGTTAGAGTTGAGGTGAAGCCTAATTTTTGGAGAACATTTGATATTACGAATGTAACAAGATACTGCCTCCTCCTCCTGTCCCCCAGCCCTAAGTGAACCTCATAAAGGCCTTCAAATTTGTTTAGCACTCACACACTGCGCCCCAGGCGCGGAAAAATTTTGAAAGGCAAAACCGCAACTATTTCCAAAGCCCCTTAGGGCAGCCCGCACTTATTTTCAACAAGGCTTAGGGCAAACCGGAACTTTGAAAATACGCCTGAACAACACTGGCAGGGAATTCACCAAATTTACGGTCAATACACGGTGTGCATATACGGTTCTGGCCAACCCTACATTTAGGTCAAGATGGTGCACTAGCCTACGCCAAGCACCATTTTGCGGCCTTTATTATTTGATTTCCTTGAAAATAATTCCACCGCCATCTCACGATGCAAACGAAAACGATCTACTCCTTCCCTACATATATAGGTCAAGAGGTGCACTAGCCTACGCCAAGCACCATTTTACGGCCTTTATTATTTGATTTCCTTGAAAATAATTTCACCGCCATCTCACGATGCAAACGAAAACGATCTACTCCTTCCCTACATATATAGGTCAAGAGGTGCACTAGCCTACGCCAAGCACCATTTTGCGGCTTTTTTTATTTCCTTGAAAATAATTCCACCGCCATCTCACGATGCAAACGAAAACGATCTACTCCTTCCCTACATATATAGGTCAAGACGGTGCACTAGCCTACGCCAAGCACCATTTTGCGGCCTTCCAGCGGACAAAGCTGAAGGAGATCATGCGATTGATGGGCTGCCTTGTGTACCTGAGACCCACCAGCAGGTATGGCATTCAGCCCGTTGCACGTGTAATTTTTGTTTATTTCTCGGATATAAGAGAAAACTTTCTTGTTGAGATGCATCGCATAATTGCATAATTGCAATATTGCATTCTGAAGCTTTATGCGGATCATGGCCTGCCTTGTGTGCCTTAAGGCCCATCAGCATGTTCGCCCTATAGAAACTTGTTCCAGTCAGCGTGTCAATCTTTGTATTAAAAATTTTGTTTATCCAAGGTCATATATTTTTTTAGAATCGCTTAGAACAACCTTAAAATTTTTTTGTGTTGGTGTGTGTGAGGCCCACCAGCAGGTCAAATGCTGCAATATAACTAAACTGCTCCTTTTTGGTATCTTTGCTGTGACTAGTTGTGCTGTGCATTCCAAATGATTGATGAACCAGAAGTGATTGACGTGTTGGTGGCTTCATTTGTGTTCATCAGCCTGTGTGTGGTCTATTCAAGACCCAATGGTAGGTCCAACCCTTGCCCTGTGATGGAAGGGTTTCCAGCTTGATTGTCAAGTGCATCAAGTTTTATAGCATAAGTATTTATTGGACCACTTTGGAGCACTTTTGGGCAGGTAGTATTACAGTTCCGCAAGGCTGCACATGCCTTAAGAACGGACAAGTTGCGACATTATGCAGTCCATCTCGCCGCCTTCCACAACTGTAAACATGGCCATGCCTGTACTATAATATGGCCATATGAATATGAATACCCCTGGGTATGATGAATATGAATATGAAATATGGACATACCTGTACTGTAAATATGGCCATGCCTGTGTACCAGTGTTTTTTTTAAGGATTTGGGAAAGCCTTCATTTCACGTCCCACCTTAATATGCCAATCTGAGAACCTGGGTTCTCACGTCTTTTTCTTTTGCTGCCCCAGCCCGCCGGGAGGCCTGGCGGCCTCCCGGCGTATGGTGTAGGTAAGTGAAAGTGTTGAGATTCACACGTGGCATTAACATCAAAAACGTTTGTCTGGAATTGTTAGGGGAGCTTCAAATTGTCTTATTCTTATTGGGTTTCCAGTC
>Ga0307947_1000090_pt1:0-22500 | contig 50092 bp, 59 predicted proteins | sample OrgLakmetagen232_FD_201840 | JGI IMG/M metagenome (GOLD analysis project Ga0307947, IMG submission 201840) | Saline water microbial communities from Organic Lake, Antarctica - #232 | ecosystem: Environmental > Aquatic > Non-marine Saline and Alkaline > Saline | place: Antarctica: Organic...
CAGGCCACTGGGGAGGTCCGTTTGACCCCAAACTTTGCAAACCATCTAGTTATGTTATTCAAATATGGTTTGCATCAAAAAAGTCGCATTCCAGGACTTTTGCTCAGTCAGCCCCCTCTGATTTTTCTAGCGTTTTTTTGGTTTAGTTACAGGCTTTTTTCCAAGATTCCGCTCAAATGCCCACCAGAGGCATATATAGCGATGTCACACGGTAACCTTACCTTACCTACACATCCTTTTGGCAAAAAAGCATGCTGCTCATCTTCGATATCACCAGTATCACAGGTTACAGGTGGGGTTACTTTGATCCATGTCGCTGGCCCAGAACGTAGGGTGTGGACACGAAGTCAGAAACGAGCTGTACTACGGATGACATCACGAGGCAGGCTGAGAAACATCATGTTTCTCAACCTGCCTCCCAACCCTTCTTCCCCAAATACATGATGTATTTGGGAAGGATGTAAGGCGAATGAGTGACCAGAGCCCTTCTTGTAGGATGAGCACACCATTGGTGATAAGTAGAGCGTTTGCTGTTGTGTTGTCTCAGATGAGTTTCAGAGTTACAGAGTTACAGAGTTACTAAGTTATGGTGTCCTGTACTCCAAGTGTCTCGATTCATTGTGTAGCTGTTGGATATAGTCAAAGAAATGTACAGCCGCATTGCCGCGTGAAACCAATTGAACTGTAGGGGTTCCAATCCACACTCTCGCATGACACACCATGAAGGCGTGGTGTCTCTGACCCCCAATATCCTTTTAACACTGCCAACAGCCATTTCTGAAGGGGACTGTCCATCTCTTTGCCTTGTTGCAAGTAAGGAGTGGCCCAAATCTGACTCGCATATATACCAGCAGGAAAAGCGTATGTTGAGATGTTAAATGTACGTGTGTAGCCTGTTAGTAAGGATATGTTTCTGAACAAACTCTCGTTGACTCTGATCGTGCCTGCCGTGAATGGGCGAAGTACTGCGTCAGCTGGGTATTCAGATTGATCTGCTTGTCCCACACTATGCCCAAATATTTGAATGAGTCTGTGTAGGGGAGCAGTACACCGTCAAAGCACAGAGGGGGCAGGTTTCCCTGAAAACCAAATCACCTTTTACTTATGTGTGTTAAAGATTGTGTAATGAAGGTTTACAAAGGCTTACAACCTTACCTTGCCTAGTAGTGCCTTAAAAACCACAAGAGAAGGGCACCTTGGCCAAAGCTCACCGCCGCTCAAACATTAAAACAATATACAAAAAGCATCTGCTTAACGCACTTGGTTGCAAGCACGTGTCATCACAGTCAACCCTGTCTCTATAAATAGTCAGCAGGAGGCTGACAAAGGGCAAGGTGCAAGGCCTGCTACTGTTATGAAGACACCTCTCCTACACCCAGGCTTATGCTATCTTCTATGTCAGAATTATCGTAGTCGCTGTCCCCTCCATGACTGGCCTGTGGTGCCCCTTGTTTGGTTTTGAGTGCGCCTGCAGGGGGGGGAATGGGGGGAGGAGCTGGAGGCCACTGCTGTTGTTGCTGTTGCTGCCAATTTAAATCGGGGGCCTCTTTGTGCTCTGGAAAAGTCAGCTGCTGCTGCTGCTGCTGCTGCTGCTGCTGCTGCTGTGGCCAGTTTGCTGGTGCAGAGAGGCTGGAGGCATGAGAGATGCCCGAATCTTCGCCCTCTGGTATTAAAGACAGAGAGGAGTGGCCTAACCCTGCCTGCTGCTGCTGCTGCTGCTGGTAATTTTGCTGCCCACCACTACTCGAACCTCCGCCTCCTCCACCTCCTCTGCGGTCGGATCCAGAGGCTAAGGGCACCGGGTTTGGCGTGTAGCCATACACCTTGCCTGCGAATGTGTGGAAAGGAGAAAAAGGAGCTCATTATCTCTGGCAGGCATGTTGACATGGTTCATACAAAAAAGGAACTAGAGAAACTGCAGGTGACGATGCTAGCACTTTTGACACAGGCCCTGATCAGTAGATCTTAAAAGTTTGCTTCCATGTTTGATATGCTTAGAGGGTGTCAACGCCCTTGTGAGCCACTCCATTTAACATTGGTTCGATAATCCTATCAGAACATTTGGTGACACAGATTCATATTTAAAAATTACCTTGAGGGTCCAGCGCTCCCCAAACAGCTTTTTGTTTTGGAGGTGGCGGTGCATCTTTGGGTATGGCAGCCACCCTAAATTGGAAAATGCCCCAGTCCTTGCCGCCTGCACTGCACAGCTGCATGGAAAAGCACGGCCACACAGGTGTGCACTGTTTGAATAAAGGAAGTGCGTTGGGTGCTTGAACTCTGCATCAGCTGCACTCAGGCACGTGCATGGGAGCTTGCACACATGCACACACACGCACACACACATACACACATGGAATTACACACACAGGCCACGTACCAAGTTGCCGTCCTTATTAAAGCGCACACCCATGACGTGTGAACAATGGCCGCGGTAAGCCCTGTGTGGCGCGTCATCCACCACGACCGGGTAATTAAACAGCTTCACCATGCCGTCGTCATCGGCAGTGGCAAGGTACTATGCCAGGAAGGAAAGGGAGCACAAACACAGTGTAAATGTGGGTTGGGCATGCGTACTAGTTGTCTATTTGCCACTTAGCAGAAACTTGGTTAGTTAATAAGGTAAACATTATGCTGCATACTGCAAAAATTAGTGAATATGAACGTATTGCTGCAGCACTAGCTCGTACAGTTCCACTATGCAAGCCATCCCTCTTGTTAGCTAGCCATAGGAAGCAAGCCAGAGTTGATGCCGTCAGGTTTCTTATTGAATGCACCCAACCAAGGGGGGAACAAAAAGGACGCAGGAAATGTACTGCCTTCCTGATTTCCAACAAGCCAACCCGCCGTGCTATAGCTCGGACAGTCAAGCATACCCTCTTTCCCAGCCTGCACGCCAAACTTGCACCTATTTTTGTGTACACCATCTTACTTTGCAGTTCTTGGACCTGTCCACGCTGTTTATGTCAGTGCCGTCACTCTCTGGCGGCCAGATGCCCATGACAGGAAACCCCAGGATGCAAGTGTATGTCTCCCAGTCTGTGTCTCTTTGGTTAAGGGTGATCTGGATACACACAGGCAAGCGAGATTGTAAATCTGTGTCCGGGGGGGAGGTGTAGTCAAGTACAATGACCGGCAGCAAGTAAGGATACTGAAGCCTGAGTACACAACGTGTTAGCATATGGGGCTGCAACATATCTGCCAGCTGAGCATGAACGGACCTAAACAAATGTGCTAGCACGAGAAGGAGTTGGAAACACAGGTTCCTGGTCTCTGTAGAAAAACGCAGGGCATGCAAGTAACCAAAGAATGTTGCATTAATCAGACCTCTCTCTACGTACAAACTCAGGGTGCGAACAAATGAGAATGAGGGAGTATCTCCTTTATAGAGCAGACTGCTCTCAGCTTTTCCACACCTGCTTCCCTGTGCGGGCATTCCAGTACAGCAGCTCCAGGTCTGCAGAGTGGGACATGACTATTGAGGAGTCCTTTGACCAATCCACCCCGCGCACTGTGGCGCTGTGCCCCGTGCAGCGCTGCACGCGGGTGTAGCCCTTGTCCACACTGTGGACACACACAAATACATACATGGGGTGAGGGCAGCGATCAGTAGTCCTTGCACCAACGCCGGGAGATCATTGTCTTGCCAGCCGCTAGTATTTAAATGATGAGCTGTGAGCCAAGATAGAACAACGTGGCAGCCGTCCTCCTTGCACGATGCAGCAATTCATAGCCACATTCCTCCGTGCAGCTACAGTCACTGTCACGTGAGAAGTACTTTACCCAGATGATAACTGCTGCCTGCCTGTGGAGTGTCGAGCACTATGGAGATGAGGGACCAGCAAACTTTTAACATTTTTTATTAAGCACAACACGTGTACACACACATGCACACACACACACACACACACACAAACAGACAGACAAACACAATGTCCTTTAAACTTGCTCTTGACAGTCAGCAGCGACAATGAGGCAGCCTGGAGTACAGCCATGCTGACGGAGCATGTGTCTGCCCTTACTTGTAGATGTCAATCCACGTGTCGTATGTGCTGGCAGCCATGAATCGGTTGTTGGGTGAGTACATGATGTCGGAAACGCCCTGCGCGCTGTCCTTGCAGCTGTGGATGGGGCACAGGTTGCTCCCTTCGTCTAGAATCTGTGTATGTGCATAGATAGCAGCATGGTGAGCGGTGCATAAGACCAGGTAAGAACTGTTTACACTGCTCAAATGCTGTGCAGCGACAGAGCTCCACACGCACAACCCACACCACACACTCAGTCCTCTGCGCGGCAGGGGGCTTATGGCTTGATTTTCACGATGCTGCTTCTTTTGTCAAGCATCAAGGCCTTGCGCTCCTGTTCTGTCAACAGTGATCAACAGTGCCACCTGCTGATATTTGCCCCTTGAGCAATGGCTGGAGGGCCTCTGCATGAAGCTTTGCTGTAGCTAGATAGAGGTTCCACAACACATCCATACTAATAGCAACAACAACAGCAACCATGTTGCATTGACCTCCTGCTTCTTAATTAGGCCCCAGCACGTCACAGTGGGATGCTCAATATATGGAAGACACGGTACACAATAGCATCTGTTTTAAACACCCTTTCGGGCTCTTTAAACAGGCTCTCAGCTAACTAGCGCACATGTACACAAACTAATTAGCACATGTGCACGGTCAAATCAAACGTAAAAGGCACATGGAACAATTCATCCTGCTCTGTGGCCGTCAATCAAGACACCAGTCTGCAGCCTGATACTCCCCCCTCGACTCTCTGAGCCTCACCACACGCACATAGGGTTGGCCAGAACCATACATTTATAGGTATATATAGGGTTGGCCAGAACCGTATATACACACCGTATATAACCGTATATTTGGTGTTTTCCCTGCCAAAATTACCGTATATACACCGTATGTATATGGTTCTGGCCAACCCTAGGTATATACGGTTAACGTACGGCATTTTGGTATTTTTAACAGGGAAATCACCATACATACGTTCATATACGGTGCAGATATACGGTTCTGGCCAACCCTACACGCACACAACCACAGCACAGCGATGCATGAGCGACAACTCACACTCACTTTGATCTGGCCTTTTGAGCCCCCCACAGCTATGTGGTAGGTGCCCGTGAGGGCCACAGGCCTGGCGCTGAAGGCAAGCGTGCGCGGCATGAAGCCCACAGCTGCCAAGTGTGTCATCTGGCGGAGGTTGGAGTCCCACACATGCACGTGGCCACTGGACACAAAGGGGAGGGAGGGATCAGTTGTCCATCGTGACTTGGTTTGGTACACTTCTCTCCCATGCGGTTGCTGTCACCTCACGAGACACAGATGGACCTTTTTTCCCTGTTATGATGGATGCGATCATAAAATGACAGAACAAGGACACAAAGCAGTGGAAGCGCTCCAACACATCCATAATGGATTAGGAGTGCCATGGATGGAAAAGTGAGAAACAAATGACACCTTGTGCAGCACAAAGTAAAAGGAACAAGCAGAGCTGTGGTTTTAAGGCTCACCTGTCAGAGACGGTAGCCATGATGTTGGGTAGGGCAGGGTGCCAGGCCAGTTGGTACACATCGCCTGAGTGGCCATACATTAACACGTCCTGTGCGGGTGTAGAAGAGGGGCAGTAGAGGTGAAAAAATGGGCCATTGCTGGGCCCTGGCTTGTGTAAGTCTGGACGTTAGTGTGTCTCTGAATGCACCTTGACTGAATTTAGCGTAGAATTCTTTCAAGGGAATGAGGAGGAAGAGGTTTAAAAGAAATTTGTGATGGTGGAGATTAGCGAAGGGAAATGATTGAGAGAATGGCAGCATCAAAAATGCCTATGCCAAGGAAAGCTTAACAGCGTCCAAATTTCCAACTGAGGAAGGCTGGGAGCATCTCAGCAGCACCGCCAGCCATCGGCAGACCCACCTTTCCCAGACAGCACCGACCCAAAGATCTTGGCACAATTTAACTTGAAACCTCATTGAGATCAAGCACCATGAGAGGACACCAGACCCCAGAACCAGCTGGACACTGAAAAGGAACAGCACTAAGAGCGCTGCACCCTTTTTCTAGGAGCCTCCATTTCTCTCCACATCAGCAGTCTGATTGTGGGTGGCACCATCTACAGAACTCACACTCTTTTGGCAAACCGGGTCTTGATTCTCAAAGAGCTTCTTGCTAACAAACTCCTTGTGCACTCCGTCCACTACGCGGCTAAACTTGTCCACACTAGACGTGCCCTCTCCAGTACCGTGACCGCATTACATCAGGGGCCAGTCACAAGCCAAGCCTGCAACCTTCCTTACTTAAATTCTATTTGTATTGTAGGGCGAGACAGATTTCAACAGTCACCGGCAGCCTGCAGATGGGTAATCTAACCTGCAAGCATGTCACACGCCTGCAAAAAGCATCGGGTCCTGCCTTACAAGGCAGGCAGTACGCACTGCCTGCAATCCTTCTCCTCCACGCAGCTAGTCCATCCAACCAAGGCCTTATACTGCCACAAACCAATCTAGAGGGCCATCCTGCACTCACCACTTGGTCGCCTGCAAGCTCCTTTACATCACAATGGTTGGTCCCGATGACGACACGGTCCAGCTCTTCTGAGTAGTCGAGAGACCTGTGCAACTAGCACCAAAGGGGTGCCTGAGAAAACACTTAGCGTTTTAGAGCTCGTTTAAACACTACTAAACAGGCAGTACCCCTCAACATCGCCTCTTCATGCTCCACACTCGCTCCTACACCCAAACCTACACCCGCACCCACGCCCACAAAGCCGCACTTCCACCCGACTCACATGTGGCCTACTCACACCCACACCCACACCTAATATACATACATACACATTGAGCGCACAAAAACACCCACACAACAAGAGCAGATCTATGCTCGTGACCCATCTTACCTGATGCTGGGGGCCCACTTGTCTGTGGGACCAAAGGGGCTAGGGATGGTCACCGAGGGTGCAACAAAGCGAGACTCCTGCAGGGTGCCGTCTGACACGTCCCACTGCAGCACCGTGCCATCTGCTCCACCTGCAACAAGCAATTCCAGAACAAGGGATTTGCAACTGCAGTGTGGCCCACTGTGGCACGTGCCATCTCCTCCACCTGCAACAAGGAATCCAAAAGCAAGGGGTGCTGTGCAACATAGCTCACTGCAGCACTGTGCTGTCTGTTCTGCCTGCACTCCAAGCAAGCAAGGGGTGCACAACATAGCCCACTGCAGCACTGTGCCATCTGCTCCGTGTGCAACAAGCAGTCTCAGAGCAGGGATGAAAAGGTGTCTGAGCGAGGAAGCCCTGCGTGCACCGTAGCCCGGTTTGCATGCAACATAGTCTGCATAGCCCTGAAGTAGCATATTTTTTTTCCTCCTGCTTTTTCACGCGCACAGTCATTTATGCGTGTATGTGTTGACCTACCTATGAGCTAACCTACCTATGTGTGTCTGGTACAAAACAAATTCTGAAACCGGAAGCAGCCATTGTGCCTGGACTGTTTCATTTGTTTTACTTACAAGGGCAACATGCCACTCCACACTCTCCTCTGTGCATTTAAGCTTTGTGCTCAAGGAGGCTTTGCAGAGGCTGCAGCTGCATCTGACAAGCAAGGATTTATTTGCCAGCTTGCACACGGCCAAAAAACGAGTGCCCCTGAGCTGACCTACCAGACATGAGCACGCTGTTCTTCTTGCAAAGCCTAAGCCCACGTACTCCATAAAAGCCAGGCTGGCCATCAAGGGTGACCTGGGGACCTCGCCTATGGGCAGTGATGGACTTGATGGCAACCGTGTCCTGTAGGTTTGTGTTTTCAACCACATGTGTGTGTGTGTGTGTGTGCGTGTGTGTGTGTGTGTGTGTGTGTGTGAGGCTTGTTTGTTTTTGTGCCACCTTGAGAATGCAACATTTCGGTATACAATTTAAGGAAGCTCACACACACAAACATTTGGACTTGCTGGTTTCTTTTGGTGCATTTGTGATCGCAAAATCCATGGATTACATTTAAAGAGCACACATGTGCATTCAGTCAATACATGCTCACCTACACAACACACGTACACATAAAAACATAAAGCATGCGTGTGTATGCATGCACACACAAACACAGGAAGCACGCTTTCAATGGGTCAGCAGCAGGCATCCACTCACCCTGAAGATGTAGATGCTACCTTCGGCCATGCCTGCTGCAATGAGGCACTCAGTGAAGCCAGCACGTGGGGGCAACCACTGCGCAGAAGTCACGTTCTGCAGGCACATACAACACGTCATACTTGTATATAGTTGCATGAACAAGGAGTGACACACAGTGAAGCTAGCGCACGGGGGCACAGCCACTACGCAGAGGTCACGTTCTGTAGGTGCACAGAGCATATCAAGTCATATTTAGCAGAACGCAGAGCATATGAACAAGGAATGACATTTGATGAAGCCGGCACAGGAGGCAGCCACTACGCAGAGGTCAGGTTCTGTAGGTGTACAGAGCATACCAAGTCATGTTTAGCATAACGCAGAGCATACCAAGTCACACTTAGTCAAGTTCTGCAGCAAATGGAGCACATCAACTCACGCCTTGCAGGGCACAGAGCATATAGCATATAATCATGGCAAAAACAAGGAGTGAGTGGAAACAAGGAGTAAATGGGACGATGCAAATCAGGGGGCAAAGGTGATGACACAGGTCTACCTCAACTTAAGCAGTTGCACGTTAACGTGATGGCTGTAAGGAAGCAGGGGGGGGCAAGAGAAAAGCTGAGGCGGATTTTATAGTACATGCCTTTTATACACTAGGCAGCAGGAGGCAGTAGACAGGCCGGGGTGGACTCCATAACACATTTTGAAACCCTATCAGCGAAACACACAGGGGTGGTGACCAAGGGTCCTCTTGCAAGGGCGTCTAACCTGTACCATTAAAAAAGTGCTCGTGCTACAGACCGCAAGCCAAGGAAATGACAGCTCAGGCAGCAGGCTCACAACGTGCTACAAATTTCCACAACTCTTCTTTTTACCTGCATGTGCGTCTCACCTGTAACTCCTAATGAATGCTAGGTGCTGTGCCTGTGCTACAGGCCGCAAGCCAAGATGACAAGGAAGCAAGCCCCACATGTCATGTGAAGCAGCAGGGCTCCCACGTGCTACAAAAAAAAACAGTCCCCCTGCCTACCTGCATGGGCAGCTTGCCGAAGGACAGCTGCTTTGCTTTCCAGCCCGAGTTGCCTTTGGGGTCCTCTGATGTCCACATTTTGATATGCTTCCGCCCAAACGTGATGAAAGCAGGAACCATACCCTCAGTCTGGTGGGGGTTCCACTCCACGCCGTACACCTGCAAGGCCCATAGGTTATGTCTCATGTGGACGTGCTGTATACGCGTGCCCGTGTGTATATGCTGGCATGTACCAGAAAGAAAGGCAAAGGGATGCGGTGAGTAGAAGTTGAGCGCACAAAGTTACAGAGGCGTGCGTTGCACACGTTGCACTCTCCCTGCCATCCCAGGTACACACCATGTTTTAAAAACACTACGAAACAACATGATGCGCACCACCAGATAGCATTCATCTCCTTCCCCTTTTTGCACTTTCAAGAAAAATTCAGATGAACATGATACGCACTACCAAACAGCATCACTTCACACTTTTAAGGACACCACAGATCAACGTGATACGCATTACCAAACAGCATCACCTACACCACACATTTTTAAAACACTACAGATCAACAGGATGCGCATCACCAAACAGAACCATATCACAGCTGCACCATAGCACACCTGCACCATACACCATACACCATGCACCTGCACCACATCACACCTGCGGAGGGTCCCCCATTTGGCCTCTGCTGCTGTGCAGTTTACGCTTCTTCCGCCAGTCCCAAACGTACACTGTGTGGTAATTGTCGGTGGCCACAGCGACTAGACGCTTACCACAGGGAGAGAAGGCCAGTGCAGTGAAGCCACGCTCCTCTTTGTCAAAGGTTAGCCGGGTCTGTGCAGACAGGTAAGCAAGCTTATTAGGAAATTGCACAAAGAACTCACACAGATCAGTGAATGAGGGACGAGGCAAGCTTCCAGGACTGGAACAAACAGTGCGTAGGTCAAATGCCTGATTATGTGCTTTTTGTTGACCACCTGCTTACGTGTTTTTTCAACAAGCGTTGAAAGCATGCCCAGTTTATGCAGATTGTATCGGCTGTATGGCATGCTTCCGTCAATCAGAAGGTACCATGCCAAATGGTTTGCGCTTATGCTGCGTGACAACACAAAATGCAGCAGCATGGCAAGTCAGGTTTTACATGCGGGTTGCATTGGTTTGAGTAACTGGTATACTAGTACATAAGTGTAAGGAGGGTACACTGGCGACAAAATATTCAGAGCTCGCAAGTGAAGCGTGTCAGTGTGTGCGTTTAGGTGCGTGTGGACGTGTGTACATAAGAGATTGGCCTTACCAGCTCTGGAGTGGAAGAGGGGCAGTCAGGTGAGGTGGCACATGCGCGTGAGTCCCAGATACAAATGTAGGGTCCTTCGTTGGCGGACGTGATCTGTGTGTGTAAGTATGTGTGTGTGTCCTGAGTCACACAAGTATAGCATTTGAGATCTGATCAAATATTCTGTACACAGCCGGCCACGTACGGTCGACACACTGCCACTGCAACATTTGACGCTAAACACTGTTGGACAGCTGCTGCCAAAACGTTACTCAGCTACATAAAAAACAAAATCATGCCCAGCTTATGTCCCACATCCCTGCCACGATGCCACACACCTGTCCTTACAAAGGTGCACAATAACAAGCACACAGCTGGCCTCCCTCATCTCCACCACAATAACACACACATGTCCTTACAAAGATGCACATCAATAAGCACACAGCTTGCCTCTCACATCCCCGCCACAATGCAATACAAAATACACCTGTTCTCACAAGCATGCGCGACAGCATGCACACAGCTTGCGTCCCACATGTTCGCCACGATGCCACGCACCTGTCCTGTGGCTACTAGCGTGCATGCAGGGTACGTCTGCCCATCAAACTTGACGGGTGCAGGGCACATGGCAAGGGACAAGATGTCGTCTGTGTGACCAAGGAAGAAGGTCTGTGTGTTGGCAGGGGGCCGGCTGTACACCACACCCACGCCAGCGATGAAATACACCTGCAAGGTTATTAAATGAAATACACCCGAAAGGTTAAATAGTCCAGGGAGTGTGCATATTTGGTGTAAGTTTATACAAGGTGGGTCTGTTTGGCCTGACACGGATGCGTGCGTGTATAATCTCAGGTTTGCACATGTTCAACAAGCGTGGTGCGTATTTTGCCAATAGCTATAAACAAATGCTGTACACTCTCTTACCAGCTTGTTGTCAGCGTTGTAGAACAAGTTTTGTGCGGTGTTGTCCTTGCCTGCAAACAAGAACAAGAGTGAGCAGAGTGAAGCCTGTATGTAATCAGTGCAACAGATGGCAAAGTAGCGCTTGTATGTGTTCAGCACAACAGATGACAAAGTAGCGCTTGTCCATCCCATCGCCAGCCTAGAGCAGCGTTTCGTGAACAAATTTATCATCACAAAAACAAAGTGATTGCACGTGAGAAATGGTTGTTGTGTACCTTGCATGTAGAACACAAGTGGAACTAGAGCACTCAGGAGAACTGAAGACCCTTCGGCTGCAAACAACTTAAAAACAACGCAGTCAAAGAGACACTTTTGCCTAAAGAGACACGACCATTGGGTCAATTCTTTCTCTCGACCGAGCCTCCAGGCTTGCACTGACATCACGTGTTGCAATTTCCGTTTCATCATCGCCATCAATTAATACAAGCTGAGCATATTTGTTGGAGAGGCCCGATATGGATAAGATTGTGGCTCCAGAATCTCACGCTCTGTCTCTGCAACCCGTCCAATGCCCACGGCCTTTCAGGATCTATTACGCCCCTTTTTGGGCTGAAGTTTTAGTACTTCATGCCCTCTCACACTTCCTCACGAATTCCATACCTTGGTACCCGTAGACATACTGCAGCACCAATCGTGCATCTGGCAGGTCGGAGCTTCGTTCTGCAAGGGCAGGGTCCCAGTCACTGGGGGTGTAGACGGGCTTGCGGCACTTGGGATAGATGATCTTGCCATGGAAGTTAGAGTTGGTGCCGGCCTGGAAGGCGCCCTTGCGCACTGTAGGGGTAGCAAAATTTTGGCACAAACGGCAATTTGGAGCTCAGATCGCTTGTTTACAAATGATTTGTGATCACGTCCTCCAAGCAGCAGCTAGTCAGTGGAATTTGGTGCAGTGAAACCGGTGGGTCACCTACATACGCAGGATTTCCAATATTCTCATGTAACATTTTCAAATTCAACTCTCTAATGTAGGGCCAGTTGAAGCATGAGCACAAACATTGGGGTACAAGCACACACCAGTGCACATTGACTGTCATATACCAACCACTTTTGAACAGTGCACATTGACTGTCATATACGAACCAATTTTGAACAGCTCACAAGCAGAAGTTAAGGCAGGCCCTTGCGCTGAGTGCTCCTGGAACTCACAAGCAAAAACACCGGCCCGCCCCGTAACCATGTACAACCAGCCTCTCATTTACCTGGCATGTCACTGGCCAGCTGCCGAGCAGGCTGAGTCACCAGATTATGCACAAACTGCTCATACGGCATGACCGTCTCAAATCCAAACCGCTTGAACAGGGCCTGCGCCTCGGCAGGGCTTATGAGGACCGCCACCTGCATAACAGGCACAGCAGGCACACAACAAGCTGAAGCATTGCAAGAAGCTAGTTTGTGAGAGCCCCTGCAGTGGGGCCGACTTCCTTAGTTACACGCAGGCTCAAAGTTCAAACCTTTCTGCTGGGAGATTAACGATTGATGGCGTATGCCTACCTGCCTACGTTTAGGTGATAGGTCTGCCTACCTACGTTGACTGACAAGCTGTTCATCACTCACCTCTTCAGGCGCACACAAGTGGGCAAAGATTGAAGAGGCAGCAATATTGTTAAATGGCCTGTGCCCAGTAAGCAGCCCATAAGCATCTGCCGCACCTCAGCACAGACTGCACAGAACTCGTTGATATCCACGTCGCCGCTCCCATCATCGACTTCCCTGTGGCGTATACACCGTACGAATTTCCATCACCAAATGCTGACAGGTGTGTTTTTTTAAATAACTTGTAAGATCCATCACCCAAGTACACGCCTGTGCGCAAGCAAACAGGCAGAAATAGTACAAAAACACGGCAACGCAAATAACCAAACGCCTACACAGGTGGTTGTGTGTTCGTGGAGCTGTTAAATTAACCCACTTGAATATGCGCAGCAGCATCTCTTTGGAACCCTCGACAACGGACCGCCTGGCACGCACAGCGTCCCTGATGGCGTCTTCCAGAGTTGCCAAGTGGGCCTCAGTGATGGCGCCACTGTAGTTGGGATCAGCGGCTTGCCTGCAAACATGTGTGAGTGTGTGTATGTATGTGCATGTGTGTGTGTATGCACGCGCGCACAATAACCACTATTCAGTCCTAGTTGCCCTTCGGCGCAAGAATCACAGGTTACTTTTCCATGTCTGGCTCATATGCTCATATGGCTCCACTGTTACTGCATCTCCCCTCTTGACATACTTCCTTTCTCACTACAGGCATGATTCCACTCTGATTCCCTAAGGCATAAAATAAAAGCTTACCAGATATTCACCCCATTGCTCCTCCCAAATCCTCACTCCCACACCCTTCCCCTTACTTTCCTTTGTGGTACGATTGCACGCACCACCTTACTTCACCCTTCAATTTGAACACACACACACGCACGCACGCATGCACACACACACACACACACACACAAACACAAACATCTAAACAATCACGCCACCCTTCGGTTTGACCGCGCACATCCAACACTCTGCCCCTCGTCCCACTCACAGAGCTCGCATGCGCGCCAGCTCCTGCTTGCTGGCGTCCAGCACCCCCCCTTCATCATCCCCTCCTGCACCGCCACCTGGTGGGTAGCCATACCCAGCTGGGGGCCTCATTCCTGAGGGTGGTGGAGCTCCATAGCCAGAAGCGCTGCCAGGCCGCTGCTGCTTGCCCCCTACGCACAATCCAGCACAATTTGGAGGATTGCGATGCCTCAACACCTCAGGCCTGCGATGCCTGAACAACACCTCAGGCGATGCACAGGCCATCTCTTGAGTCAGTGCAGAGTCATTCATGTCAAGGATATGTACTAGGGTCGGCCATTGCTGCCTTTTCCAGGGTGAGGGCTGTGTCACACTGTAAAAGAATGGGACATTAAAAACCTTGAAGTACAACGGAGTGAAATGGTCTTTGGGACCATAAGGCTGGCAAGCTGGGTTACTTAGATCTGCAGCAGATGTGCTGCAGCAATGGAGAGGGACTCATAACCTTCCAACACCTTTTCCATACCTTTGATATTATATCATTCCCTGGCGAACAGGCTGAACTCACCTCCTGGCCCGAACGTACTGCTGCTGTACCCCGCGCCCCCTGCCTTGGCTGTTGCACTCAGCATGCCCCCCTTGTTCTCCATGCCCATTCCCTGGAGTTTGTACTCCGACGTGTTGAGGCCAGCGAGGGGCCTGGTGGTGTGGGCCACCGTGGCGCTCTTGGGGCGCACTTTGCCTGAGGTTGAAGGACAGTGGTCGAGGGTGAAGGACAGTGGTTTTGCTGTGCTGAGGACACACGCGTGCAGCACCGGTCTTTTTAGAAGATGCCCCTGTGAAACTTGTGAGGTGTACTGCGCATTGCTTTGCTGCACAAACCACGCCTTGACCACAGTACCTGAGGTTAGGGCGTGAGGAGGTGCCTTGGGGAGGTCCTTCTTCACGTCCCACGCACTCTTGACCCCCCCAGAAGCAGCACGCACGTGCTCCCTGCGCCCTGCAGATGTGCCGTAGCCCACCGAGGGGGCACGATAGGCGTCAGGCGCCTCGTTGAAGCGGCCTGATCCGGAGGGCCTGTTGTTGCCAAAGCCTTGTGGAAGAGGCATGGCACCACCACCCATGCCACTCCCAGGCCGTACGCGCCCAGCAGAAGAAGGCCTGCTAGAGCGTAGTGAGGTTGGCAGGCACGTAGCTAAAACTTGCGCTATACACGTGCCCTTGATCATCTGGCAGTATCATACGTCATGTGCGTTCAGAGATCCAAGGCTTCGGTGCTGCTTTCATTTGACTGAGAGAGGCAGCAAGCCCAAGGCCAGCTGTGGGCACCTTGATGAATGGCATGCCAATCAATGTTCATTAGCGCAGCGAGGCATGTACATCAAGCACTTTCCCTCTACAAGCACTTTCCCTCTACAAACACAAGCGCACCTGGGGGGCGCTCCACCAGCAGGAGAGGGATTTCCAAAAACATCTATTCCACGAGCAGCCTTGCCAAAGGTGCCGGCCATGCCGCCCCCATAACCACCCACGTACTGCCCTGGTGCTGATCCAGCGGGTGCATTTGACCGGATGACAGATTCAATCCTCCGCTTGGTGCTCTCTCCCTGCATTAGTTTTGGCAGGCACAACAACCTAAACTTGAGCATGTAGACACGCACTTGCCTTCTTACATAAAAACACACTCACGCGCACACAATACATAACACCGCATACAAACATACACACACACACTCACACACGCACAAGTATTATACAGACACATGCACACACCCACTCACACACCCACATGTATGTACATTTGCACACAAACATGTGCAAACTCCCAAACCCAAACCCACCCACTCCCACACCCACTCACACTCGCATCCATTCATAACACACACACACACACACGCACGAACGCAAAAATGCACGCAAAAATACAGACACAGACAGACACACATACAAACACAAAGACATGCACACCCAAACACACAAACTAAAATACACAACCACACACACCCACACTTGCACTCACATTCACATACACACACACTCACACACACATACACGCACGCGCACACACACACACACACACACACACACACACACACACACACACACACACACACGCACACACACACACACACACACACACACACACACACACCCACACACACACACACACACACACACACACACACACACACACACACACACACACACACCCACACACATACACGCACGCACACACACACATACACACACATACCATGGACATGTTTTTTCTGGGCTCTGGGCTCTGGGCTAACCGAAGGTCAACCGAGAGGGAAACAACACATGTATGTTCCTTTTCATTTCCGTTATTTCAAGTTTAATTCACATAACATTGCACGCCCTGCCCTGAACGTTGACTGGCAAATTTATGCTTCTTACAGTAAGATGTTCCTGTTGCCAGCCTCAAGTCCATTTTCGATGACAGCCTCTTGGCCAGCAGAGCATGGCCACCTTTCTTCCCATGTTTTGAAGCAGCCCCCGGGCACATGCATAAAGCTGGAGCTTTACCTTACACGACAGCAGCAGGTACGCGCCTTTGGAGATTATTGATGAAGACTGACTGCGTACATAAAAGCACGCACACACACACACACACACACACACACACACACAAACACACACGCACACAAACACACACACACACACATATACACACGCACGCACGCACGCACGTACACACACACACACACACACACACGTGTGCACACACACTTACACACACACACACACGCTCCCTCCTGTTTCTTTTCTCACTCGTCTGTTGACGCACCAAGGTGGCCACACCCTGCCAGATAAGTTTTAAAAGCCCATCGAAGATTGTGGAGGTGGGTGTTTGCGGTCGTTGCTTCGCTTTTCTGCTAAAAGATATCCGTAAATTGCGCATGATTCCTAGCAGATAAGTACTTGCATGAGCCATGTATGAGCCAAGGACAGAAAGTCCGGTAAATATTGATCTACATACTGTGCACGTTGCATTGTTTAATGCGTAATTTCACGTGCCTTATTCCTCATTCCCTAGCCTGTCCAAACCACGTGATAAGCCGTGTGGCCAGCAGATCACGAAAGCTGCTCAATGTGCTCATTCTCAAGTCATCCCTCTCCATTTTCCAGCTGCTGGTTGACGAGGAAGGGGGCGGCAAGTTCTCATACTTATCTAGCCACAAAGGGAAGCCCGTGGATCAGCAGCCAGAAAGTTCGCAAAGTGGCACACTCTTTGATGTCAGCATAACACTCCCAAAACCTGTAGCTCAGGCAAGACTGCGGCTACTTTCGATAAATGGTGGTAATAAAGGTGTTTGCGCCATCCAGGCCTTGCAATGCAGTAGTCTGAATGATGATGAGGTCACTGACGAGCACTCCGCTGTCACACAAAGCGAGGCTGGTCTGCACAGCCAGCCTGAGCCTCACATGACTCAGAGCGCACAAGTTCGACAATTACTGGCGCATGCCATACAAGGTAGGCTCTCTCGTTTAAAACTGCGAGTGCGCCAGAGCATTTCCCCTCCTTTGTTTTCTTCCGTCCAGCGTGATCCCAACCTTCTGTAGCTGCATCCATTTTAATGCCCAGCACGTTCCTTTGCTAACACTTTTAAAAGGTGCACAGCTGGCATTTGTGATTGCAGGTAGTGCTGAGGGGAGCGACGCCTTGCAACTGCCTGAATCGCTCCAGTCATTGAGCTTGAAAATGTCAAAAGCAGCTGACGGGGGAGGCCTGATGTCTAAGCTCATCCAAAATACGGCAAATAGCGCCTTGCAAAAGGAAATTCCCATCCAACACGGAGTGCCCTCATCAACGTCACGAGGAGCAGCAAGCCAGCAGATTGACGTGACGCAGAGTTTTAGTGAGCGCTTAAAAGCTGTGGAAGAGAACGTAAAATCGGTGGCAGACACATGTGCTCAGTTGCTTGTAGGACAGGAACAAATTTTGCAACGTTTAAACCATGTGCAGCCTTCACCCCGTTAGTGTTCTTCCCTGCCTGTAACTTGCTTGTCAAGTTCAGTTTTTGCTAATGCGTGCTTTCTTCCCCTCATTTAACAAACGCTGGATCATCTGTCCTCTTCCTTTTGGGCCGCTGCTCTAAGATCTGCTTAACATTCCATCAAATTCCACGACTAGAACTGGATATATCCAAGCCAAGAAATTTCACGTGGTTTTTCGTTTTGTTACCTATTCATCATAATTATTGAGTCTTCTCTATTACCCTTTGTGAAAATTGCTGGATTCTGGCCAGTTTCAACGACATGCATTCTTAAAATGACCCTTAACGTTGCCAAACCCCGCCGAATGGTCGGAAGCAGTCGTAAATTTTCTTACTATACTTTTGGCACCAAGTAACCTTTAAAAATTTCCAGTTAATTTTATTTCACTTCAATTGAAAATAAATTGAATTAAGACAAATGCTTCCTGATGTGCAATGGGACCAGCAAGTAGAGACCTACCTCACAGATGCTTTCCCACGTGGCAAGTTTGCAGAAATAAAAGCTGCTCTCACACAGCCACCTGCGTTTGGCTGCTTGCGTGTAAACACGCTGAAGATTTCAACAGATGTGCGTACGTGAGTGCGCACGCGTGCAAACATACACACACACACACACATACACACACACACTTACACAAACAGACATATACACACACACAACATACAAACACACACACATGGACGCACACGCACACACGTTCTTACACACGAACACACACACACACACACACACACACACACACACACACACACACATACACACACACATACACACACACTAAACGTGCACGCACACACTCACACACACAAATACACACATGCACACACACTCTCACTGACACATGCACACAAACACACACGTATACACACATATATAGGCACACACACTCACAAACACACACTTACAAACACTCATACTCATGCACATAGCTTCACAGAAACAATGCTTTTCACACGCACAAGATGGAGACCTCACCTGCATTTTTGCCCATTTTAAATTGGCAATGGACTTGTTTAGATCTTTCATACATTGCGCATCACACATTCCCCTCTCTCCGCACAGGAAGTACTGGAGCAATTAAGCACTGCTGCAGGCGCCACTGATCATCGACCAGCTATTGTTCACCCCCTAGTCCCCTCAGCAATCCTTCTCCCATGCCTTTCCCTGAAAGGCAAAATTGATTACAGCTCTGCAGGTAGGGGCAGCTAGAGGTTCATCAGAGACGTTTGACCAAGCAACCATAGAAGCAGCTGTTAGTCAAATTGGCACCTGCTGCTGTACCTGCAGCCTCCCAACTCAATGGGACTGATTCCGTGGATGAGTATTTGGTCCCCTGGCCTGCTACTTCTGTCCATTTCAATGAACTGCATGATAAGATATGCACGCGAGCATATGTGTTTGTGTGCGTGCAAGCGCTTGTGCATGTATGCATTAGTGTGTGTGTGTCATTCCGTGTATGTGCGTACGTGGTTATGTGTGTATGTGTGTGTATGTGTGCCAAGGCCCCTGAACAATCCATTTTTTCAGCGCTCAACTTTTTAAACAATCTTTTCATTTCTCTAAAAAACAGGCGGAAAAGAGGTTGTAATCACTCGCAAGACAGGAGAAGCGGTGCTACGGGGCGCACCAGTTTTTGCGCCAGGTTTGCCCCACGCTGCATGGGCTTAGGTTTCTGGCTTATGATCAAGCTTCTTTGCATTCTTGTGCCTCGGACAACTTTGTCAACTCCTCATTGATTTGTTTAATCAACGCAAAAGAAATGAAGGACACCCTGCTTGCTTTTTGTGAAATGAATGAGCACACATCTCAATCTCTTAATAAGAGCTGCTGCTCAATGATGATCGACGCAAGAGCACAGCTGCTGTGTTCATTCATAGTTCATAATACTGAGTGATCACGACTAGGGAAAGTCCGCGTCACACTCCATTTCGAAGCAAGCTCATTTTCCCATGAAAGAAACCGAATTGACAAGAGCAGAAGAACTGAAAGCAATACAGGCAACAAAACCACCCCCTACTCCTTTTGCAGGTGTCCTTGCGTGCAGTGCTTCCGTTGCTGCAGGAGACCTCGTCGCAGTTTCCATTGCCGTCGAGCAACCTGGAAGGTGAGTTTGCATGTTTAGATCGATTTACTTCAGGCAACAAGCCAGTTGAAGGGAACTTTTTTGCAAGCGGTTTGTTGGATGCATTTGCCAGCGATTTGTGCACAAAGCACACACACACACACAAACACACACACACACGCACACACACGCACACGCACACAAACACACACTCTCTCACACATTTTTTGCTTTTCCTTGTCTAGAGCATCACGTATACATCAGCAACAGTGCCTGTAATAATCTATTATAGGAGCAGTACACAGATGCCCACTCACGTGCATCTGTGTATATGTGACCCTCAGCACTTCTTGTGGCATCACCCGCGGAACCATTCTCTCAGAGGGATATTCCCTCAAGAGATCGGCATATTACATTGGTGTGGGAAGAGCACAGATGTCCAGGTAGGTTTGCCATGTCTGCCCATTTTCTTCTACCTTTCCCACCGCAAAAAGAGGATCAGATTCCGATGAGAAACGATTAGATTATTATTTTGTGGCACACAGATTGCTCATGCAGGGTCTGTCTCATAACCTCCTGTACGCAGGGCAGATATATTCCGGCAATCCTCGGGCTTGGCAGTACAAATTGAGCAGCCAGTTTTCCCTGTGCCAGCACCAACTGCAGGTAAATAAATGTTTCTGCTGACCTTGTTGTAGTTGTGCATACACAACTGGTTAGAATGCCCTTCCTTGCCCAAATTGCCTAATCCTGTATATACAATATGTTGTGCTGTGCCATTCTTGACGCATGGTATTTGCGCGTCCCCCCTCCTATAAGAAGGCGTTGGAACCCTTTGTTCAGGAGGTGCTGTACATTTTTTCCATCTGCAGGTTTAAGAGCACCCGTCATGTTTCAGAGCTTGCCCTCCATTGTTGCAGCCATGGCTCTGAAGCCCTCCCCTGGTAGCCGAGTGTTGGATATGTAAGTTGCATGACATGGGTACGGCTCGTTCGCTTACAGTATCGAGTGTAAATGTGCATGTGTATACATGTGTAGATGTGGGTATAGGTATGTCAAGTGTAAATCAGAGGAGACTATCTGGTGCGCATCTCTTAGATGCTATTGCCTGTCTGTTTGGTACAAAGTGTACTGCCAACTGATGTCGACCGCAGGTGCGCTTCTCCGGGCGGAAAAACAACAATGATAGCACAGCTTATGAGGGACCAAGGGGCCGTTATAGCGCTTGACCGGTCACACGCAAAGGTATGTGTGGCCTGCACCGTTTGTCTCTGTTGGAAAAGGGTGGAAATCTGCGGCACTATATCAGACTGGCAAGAGCATTGCTACTAAGGAAATCCGTAGGATAACTAATATCCAAAGCACGGCTAATGATGAGCTAATGATGAACCGACTAAATGATAAACTCTGGATGATGAAGGAAAGAAAATGAGAATTTAAAAAGCACTTCCCACATTAATCACGAAAAAGGTGTAAATTAACAACAATTTTGTACTTTTCTTGCAAATCCTTGGTGCCTCGAAACATTTCCCCCGCCTTGCAAACTTATGTCTTTATAATACTCATCATCACAGGCCAGCCAGGTGATGTCCCTCTCAAGAGAACTTGGTTTCACCATCATTCAAGCCTATAAAATGGATGCCACCAAGGCAATTCTTAAAGAACCGAGCTGTACACAGGCGTCACAACCGCCACAGGGACTGCAGTCACAGCCAGATCAGGAGCAGCAGACCCAAAAACAGCAGGCAAGCATGGCTGCTGGAGCTGCCAAGGTCAATGAACGATCAGCACGCAAGCATGCTGCTAAAGTGCTCCGGGGGTTTCTGCCGAATGACGCCCCTGCTCCCGTACAGCACACTCAGCAGCCTCCAGATGACGCGCCTAAGTGCTCTGGGTTTCCACCTGCGTCGTTTGACGCTGTGCTGCTCGATGCGCCTTGCTCTGCTCTAGGCCTCAGGCCACGTCTGGTACAGGCAGCCACGCGACTGTACTTGTATCAGGTGTGTTTGCTGGTTTGTGTACTCTGTGTACAAAAGTTTTGGTGAAGTATGTTTGTGTGTATCTTGTGTGCTAATAAGGGTGCAATTGTGGATATGTAGGGGAATGTTTTGTACGTAATTGTATGCAGAAGCACATGTCAACACTCATTCTGGAAATCATTTGTTTTTGCAACAATCGATGCCGTTGGGGACCGATGCCGTTGGGAAGCTGCCACTAATGCAAACCATATACCTATGTAACTACATATTCCTACGGACCTATACCTTGATCGCAGTGTGGCATTTACTCAAGGAAACTACTGGATGTAGCCGTCAAGCTAGTGAGGCCAGGCGGGAGGCTCGTGTTCAGCACTTGCACAATATCTCCTTGTGAGTCCCTCCGTGTATATCCTTGCGTCTTCGCCCTTTATTAAGAATTTGACACATAAGTTCACACACAAACACCGCCCCGCCACTAACTTTTCCACTGCTTTGTTTCCTCCCCTGCGATGTCAATGCAGTTGAGAACGAGTGCAATGTGCGTCATGTCTTGGA
>Ga0307947_1000090_pt1:27500-50092 | contig 50092 bp, 59 predicted proteins | sample OrgLakmetagen232_FD_201840 | JGI IMG/M metagenome (GOLD analysis project Ga0307947, IMG submission 201840) | Saline water microbial communities from Organic Lake, Antarctica - #232 | ecosystem: Environmental > Aquatic > Non-marine Saline and Alkaline > Saline | place: Antarctica...
TGCAACGGTGACACCAGGAGGTCCGATGGTGCTGGGCCCAGTCGCTCAGGTGTGTGAAACGTTAAGATGTCATTTTTCCCCTTAAAACACGCACAGTGTAATGTGGCACGGATAGGGCCTCAATTCATTCTTTGTCATTCAACATGAACTTAACACTGGTTGCAACGCTAAAGTTCAGTTACAAAATTGGTGAAAGAGGCTGTCGTGATAAGGATGCAGGAGCGTGTGGCCTCTTGGCTTCGTGGTGCAAATTATGAAATGACTTTGTTGCTGCTAAAGGGGCAAAGGCCTTTCCTTCTATCACGCAGCCCAAAGACAGTTTTAAATGATTGCATTTCGGGCTTTTCAGGGCAACGAAGGTGTCGTGGACATGTTTTGCCGGATCCTGATTAGCGTGGACGAGGACTTGGTCTCGCTGGACATTCCCAGGTCAGTGACTTTGTTTGCTCCCTTTTTTGCTCTATCTCTGTTTGCTTTATCAATCAAGGGGTGGCAATATTGACGTTTGGAAGTCGTCTCGCACGTAGCGCATCGCGCTTGCGTGTGTGTATGTGTGTGTGTGTGTGTGAGTGTGTGTGTATGTGTATATGTGTGTGTGGGGGGTTGTTGTGAGTGTGTATTTGCTGTGCTTTTGTGAGTGCACTCAATCATTTCCTTTGCAATGCCACAAACTGCTTAGTAGGCGAGCAGGGTGGACTAGCCAAAACAAGCCTTGCGACGACATGTTGCGGTTCCAATGCCATCCATTTTCACACAGGTCTCAGAACGAGAGCAAGCTGAGCATGCACGTCAAAGACAGCATGAGGGAAAACTCCATCGTGGATGTGGCGGCAACATGGTGCGTGCAGCAGGGTGCTGTTGCCTGAACTTGACGCACATTCTTTCTCTGCCTTGCTGCTTGCCTGCACGCATGCTCTACTTGTGAGACACAGACTGCTCCTGATTTTGTTAATAATGATTCACCCTTATAATAGTTACAGGTTAATGCCTTTCTAGTTTGGCACAAACATTTGCGTACTTGTATAGCGCAAACTCACCCACACATAACACACATACAATTAACGCGGCTGTAGGTATTTGCTGACGGAGACCTACGCCAGTAAGGCGCCTGAGCTGGCAGCTTTTGTGTTGCAAACAATGCAGCGCTACATCTCCTGGATTGACATCAACCTTGTGGGCAATGAAAAGTGGGTTCTATACTCACCTTGTGTGAAATGAAAAAACGTGCATGAACACCGTATACGTCCCTAGGTACAGTGGTTTCCTTGCTAACAACATCGTATATGCACCGCATATACAAGTACATACCGCATAAACATTCACGTTCTGCATTACATGTATGCTTTTGGTCAACCCTAGAAATGTGTGTGCCTTGGTGACCCCAAACGAGGCCCCCTCATACTCAAATCAAGCAGCAACTACATCGGCTCCCTGCCTGCCTGTATTACCTTGAGCAATTAAGTTCTCGTCCACAACAGACATAATAAGCACCCCTTTCTTTTGATCTGCTTTTTCACGTATTTGAGATTAGGTCTCAAAAAGTGTGTGGCTGGCACAATATGCGCGCGCAGGTTCACGACGCTCTTGCAAGCGCTGCTGGATTCAGGCTACAGCCCACTGCAACTCAGAGGGGCTGCTGCAGATTGCTTGGCTGAACTACTGGCGAAGCGCATGGACTCAACAGCAAAGCTGACCCTGATCAAAGTACTGCATGACGGTTTCTTCAAAGCTTCAATCCGCCAGCTTGAGTATTTCTCAGCCTTTGTCCTGCTTGCCCATACAGGACGCTTTGCTGTATCAATGGCCCCCCTGTCAACGTGACTGCCTAATTGTTTACTTCTGTATTTGCTCTGCTGCCATGCACACAATGAGGGTGCAAGAAACCTGCCATGTCCATCACGCTGCCTCTCATCTCATCACTGCTGGTTTTGCTGCACTCGTAGAACATGGGCATAATGGATCGCTGCGCCAACTGGGCTGTGTCTGGGTTTCCACTTCCCCCTGGATCGCCAGCAGCGCAGGTGCAGGGTCGCTCACGCATGCACATTTACACACACAGAGAGAGAGAGGAAGAGAGAGAGAGAGAGAGAGAGAGAGAGAGAGAGAGAGAGAGAGAGAGGGAGAGAGAGGGAGAGAGAGAGAGAGAGAGAGAGAGAGAGAGAGAGAGAGAGAGAGAGAGAGAGAGAGAGAGGGAGAGAGAGAGAAATTCATGCACTTGTACATATACTCACGCACTGCACACGTACGCAAACCCAAAGATTAGTGCACACAAGCATGTATGCACGCACCAGAAGGAGGTGCTGCCTGTCTTCCTGTTTTTATCCAAGGACGCTGGTGCTTATGTGATGCAAGGACGTTGCGCCGCTAGGTTTCATGAGAGGCAGGAATCCAGATGAGGGAAAGATCAGTGCGCCTGCATGGGGTCAATGACTTTGTGGCAAATGTGGTCACGCCCCATGTGTATGTACGTTTGCGTTGCCTGAATTATGTGTATGTACGTTTGCGTTGCCCGAGCTGCCTGTGCTGAACCAAATGTTTTCCTTATTTTTGCGTACTTGATTACTTGTGAAAGCTGTACACCCTGCATTTCCACCTTGTGGCACTAGTGGAGCAACTCCTCTTAGCTTCACCTCATTAATTTTCCTCCTTGATTGCTGAAAGCACACTGCCATCTCGTTTCCATCTCACACTCTCACACAGACCTTACCTGGCACCTAGCACCATCTCGTCCCCACCTTAAACACTCACGCAGGCCTTGTCTGGCCGAGCCAGCCCATCTGCCAGTGGCCTGCCTCTGGCAGACGAGGACCCTGCGGGGGCAGAGCTGTTGACAAAGCTGGCCCATCTTCTGGCCTGCCTTGCCACAGAAACCATGGACAGTCTTAAGAAAGTGGAGAACGGTGAGGAGGGGGGCTGTCCTGTCCTGAACTTTTGAGTTGCAAGGCAACCAGTGTCGAAGGAGGTTGGCAAGCAAGAGCTGAAGGTGGTCTTGCCTGCGCTTGCATTGCTAGAATAGGCGCTTTTGATGATGCATGTACTTGTAGACTGCACTGCATTGTACTTGTCGAGCCAAAAAGGTTGTATGCCAAAACAGTGTAGCGGTGTCTGTTGCCGTACTAACTAGGACGCTGGTCAGAAGCAGTGGACGTGGGTTTGTGTGTTTTATGGAGGGAGTAGGACACCAGGCATTGGCATCCAGTTGTCGTACACTTCCACCTGACACACAGGTGTCATCAGCCTAACTGCCATGGGCATCGGAGTGGGAGATGAAGCTACACAGGAAGCCTCTGCAGCTGCTGCCACTGCAACGCAGCTCCTCGACACTCTGCTCCCTGCATTGCTGTCAGCCTTCAGGTAAGGGAAGACGTGCCTTGTTTTTATTCCTTCCTCGTTTCATTTTAAGGCCACTTTTACTGTTGCCCTTGTGTGTGCCAAGCGTTGCTGTAGTTGCAGGTGAACACACATGTTGCCTTAACACACGCACCAAGCTTTTTATGTGTCAACACACACATCGCAGGCCTCAACACACACACGACATTATAGGGTTTCACACGACTTATAACAACCTCACCACTGAATGTGTGCATGCAGCTCGGGCATCGACGAGGTGGCCCTCCCTCTGCTGCCCTTCATGTCCGCCTACGTCGCACGCCTCAAAACCTTGCACAAGCGGCACGCAGGGGTGCTGCCTCCTGATTGCGTGATGCACGTGCGCGCCATGCTGGCTGGCATTGCAGTGGGCGCACGATACCCGCTGCACGGGTGTGCAAATGATGCTGGACAGGGGGGTATAGTGGTGGTGGGGTCAGGGGGGCGCAGCGGGCCTTCGGCAGCGGCTAAGGATGAGCAGCAAGAGGTGGGGTTGCTGTGATTGCTGCTAGGGGAAAAGATATATTACTAGCTGTTAACAAGTGTTTGTCGGCATGCTGACTTGAGTCAGAAGGTGACTAATGTGGCAAGGGTGAGTACTAAGGCTGACTGAGAAATCTGATGGCCCAGGTGCGGCCGGGCGTGAATTGGTCGATGTGGGGGAATTGCTCTGCCGAGGATGCCTATTTGTTGAGCAAGAAGCTGAGAAGCCGCTTTGTTCCCGTTTTAATTCGCTTGAATCAGTTGTTCACGCTTTCTAGGCACACTTGGTTCCTGCCTGCTCTGACTTGCTGCAGATGGAAGACAAGCGCCGTGACCTTTACACGTTGTACAAGAACCTGGCCAAAGTGGCATACTTGGAGGCCTTGAGCTTTGTGGGCAGCACACTGCAGGTAAGATAAGGAAGGAAGGAGCAGGGCCGATTGTAACGCAATTGGAAGGCACAGTAGCCCTTACTGTTTCCTCTGCCATTGAGCTGTTCTTTAAGTAAGTCATAACACCATATGTCTGTGGGCACACACACTATTGTTGCACATTAGCTGTCACACCCATTCTCACATTCTCACACTTTGCACCCTGGCTGGTCGTGCGTGCGGGTGCTGCCAACAAAGTCACGCACACGCAGCATAAGGCATGCTCATTCACAAATACACACCTGGCTGCAGGCCGTCGTGGAGGCAGGGGCAGCTGGGGGGGGGGCAGACAACCAGCAGCACATCCAGGGGGCACGATGGCAGGTAAGGAACAGCATCAGACAATCACCAAGTCAAGTGTAGACAATAATTAAGTTTGAACCTGTGTCTTGTATCATTAAGCGTACAGCCTCCTGTATGCTTTGGAGCAGAAGCGACCGCTGTGTTTGCTCAGGCAAAAGTTGGCAGTGCATCCTTAGGGCTTATCCAGACTTTTTTCCATACGGTGTGCGTACTTAATCTGAAGCTGGAAATCTTCTGACGCCTATGTTTGGACACGGTTTATTACATATACCGTGCTGGCTGACCGCGTTTGTTCCAGGACTTGAGTGTGTGATTCATTTGCACGCCCTTGACGGAGCTGGCGTGGGATTCTTTGGGACACTTGACCCTCATCAGCCTCGCCCTTGCTGAACGCAGGATGTGGAGGTGGGGGTGTCGCTACTATACGAGCTGGGGGAGGCTGCCGCAGAGGAGTCGGCAAAAGCAGAGGGAGCAGGCCCCCTGGCAGCTCTCGTCACGGCATTAGCACAGGCACGTGAAGTGGTGTAGTGGCATTGCACCTCAAGTATTGAAGTGCTCAGAGGCACCCATGTCTGTTATGCGCTTTAGAGAAAATGGCAACACACACATACATTAAAACAAGCAACACACACATCACGCGTACATCATATGCACGTACATACACACACATGCATCCAATACATACATGCCCATAATACAAACACCAAGCACTGGCGCTACCACACTCAAGCGCAGGCCTGCGGAGCAGCCACCGCAGCACATCAGACACCAGGGGTCCAGGGCATGGGGGGCATGGCAGGCCAGTTTACGGCAGCCCTCCCTGCTGCAGGTCACAGGCTGGTGGCCCTGGGGGTAATGGAGACCTTTGTGCGCTACTCACGTGTGCTGCAACAGTCCCAGGCGCTGCTGCCAAGCGTGGTGATGACCTTCTTGGATGCACGGGGCCTAGGTCACGCCAGTGAGGTGGGCACCGACCAGTGTGTACATGACACACTTGATTCCTTGCGTGTGTTCACTGGAATGTGTCTGGTGATAGGCGTAAAGTGTGTGATAGGCGTAATGTGGTCTGGTGGTAGGCGTGATAGGCGTAATGTGGTGCGTGATAGGCGTAATGTGGTCGGGTGATAGGCGTAAAGTGCGTTCCTGGGCTGAGCAGGAAAAGTGCCCCAGGGAGTGTGTTCATGGAAAGCAGGGTCGCACTTCTCTGTGGCACGCTCCTGATTCCCGCTGCCTGCCTGATGTGACAACACAAAGAGCTGCTTTGTCAAGCTGGGAAAAGTGTAGCAGGCATGTTCACATATGCAGACCTGCCCCTAGACATCTTCCATCTGTGTGTGCATACAGATGTGCGTGAGCATGCCCATTGCCTGCGTTGACGAGCTGGCCACCGTTGCAATGTTGCCTCTATGCTGTGTTACTCCTCACATTCACATTTCACATGTCACAGTTCACAGTTCACATTTCACATTTACCGAGCTTGTCATTTGCTTGCCGGCACAGGATGTGTCCACTCGTGCCTGCTACCTGTTCTGCCGCTTGTCCAAGTCTGTGCGCAACAATTTGCGGCCGTACCTGCCTAACATACTCACCAGCTTGGAAGGACACCTTGCACGGATTGCTACCACACCTGTCGGGGATGTGCCAGGCGTACAGGTAAGGAGGGAGGACATGACAAGGTGCAAGGCCCCTCTATATTAAACCCCTTGTTCTCAAACCATAAGGGTTTCTGTAACCTGCCACCTGACGCATGTCCCTCCTTTTGCTGCAACGCAAGACACCTGCTGCGTTTATGCGCTAATGGAATGCTCTGGCACAGAGTACTCTCTTTGTATTTTTCAAACTTTGCACGCAGTTCCTTCAGTCTCTGTGATCAGCTACAAAATGGTCCACACCAAATAAATCTAAGCAGTCATGGCCAGAAAATAATGAATTGTTTTGCTGGCAATATGCCTTGTGAGTGCTCTGGCTTGTGTACTATGCTACACACTGACTGCATGCACGCACCCACATATACACACACATAATACATACAGGCCGTTGCGCGCGATCCAGCCTCCAAGGCCATGGCCCCTGCCACTGCACTGTTGGACGACCGGCTGTACGTGTTTGAGGCGGTGGGGCTCCTGCTCGGTCAGGACGACGTGGCAGCAGAGCAGCAGCTGGCAGCCTTATCTGCCTTGTTGCAGCCCCTGACTGCTCAGGTATGTGTGCTTTGATGCGCGTGCACATGTAAATGTGCATGTGTCAATCAGCGTGAACATGTACGTGTGTGTGTGGTTGTGGTTCTACGCTGTTGAAGAATATGTATGCATGGACAGCGTGACGGAGGAGTCTAAAGGCGTTACGTGCTTTGCACAAACGCCCTCCATCAGCCCTGAAAACACTGTGTACCTGCAGGGATGTTAATTACTGAGCTCCGTCACCCATGCTCCAAATTGGATGGTCACACAAAACTCCCTTTGCTACACAACTGTGCAATTTCAAATAAAAGACCATCCTGGCCTTGCATCAATACGGCATGCCTGTTAACGCAAATGATCATTAGGCCGTTGCGCGCACACACACACACACACACACACACACACACACACAAACACACACACACATACACACACACATATACGCACACATTCACGTACGATTTGGCACGATTTCGCAAATATGTGCAGATTAAAGCCAACCTGCCCAATAGTAGACCATCCCAGGGCGGGCCACCTTCTGCAGGCCTCATCCTGCAAGCCTTAGAAGCTGTGGTGCGACTCAACAAGGGCTTTAAGACGGACCTTGCCACACGCAGTCGGCCTCAGATAGGTGGGGGGAGTATGTGCAGGTTTTCAAGAAGGTGGGGGGAGCATGTGCAGGTCCCTCAACAGCCCTACCCTGCATCCCTTGACATGCAACACTGAAACTATGGACAAACCCCACAGAGGTACTGATGTTTCATCAGGAGCTAATTCCCAGCAAGCAGCTGATTTTGGTTGCAACGCCATGCACTCGTGTTGATTGCACCTAGATGCAATGCTGCAGCTTTCTCCCTGTACCTACTTCTTGATCTCCATGTCTGTTTCTCGGGATGAGCCAGATTTACACACTCTACGACAAATGACTGTGCACTCTATCTACCCATTACCTGCAGGTGCTATGTTTGCCAGCGTGGTCGAAGTTGCCTTGGCAATACCACGAGAGTACCCCAACCATAAACTGTTGCGAGCACGCTTCATCAGCTTCCTCCACAGAATGGTGGAGGGCTTGCAGGTTTGTGTTGCAATTGCACAATATAATCCATGCACTCACACGGCCAGGTGCCGGCACAGCAAAAAATTACCCTGTGTGTAGGAAGGTGACTCGAGTTGCCGCAAATAGCAGTGTCAATCACCCCTACTTGATGGCTTCCGTGTTCATGGTAGGCCATCCACCCGTGACAGGAGCGGTGGGCGGTTTTGTTTTCAGATCAAAGCAGGGTTGTTCAGTTCAGGGTTTGGTCAAAAGGTCCGGGTTCTCAAACTTTAATGCATTTTAACTAAATTTAAAAATGCTGTTTGCGAGGTATTAAAAGTTTGTCGAACGTCAAGCCCTTTTTTCGAAATTTTGGGTACAAAATTGCAGCTCAAAGTGCAGGAAAGAGCCTTAGATGGCCGTCAAAGGCTCTGTTTTTTTAGCACTGATCAATTATAACATACCGTACCTTTTTGATAACACCCCGCATGAATATCGTTTTTTGCCCTGCGGGGTGACTGTGGTAAGCTTTAATATTTATCTTTTTTTGACCTGCGGGGTTGTGCAAGATCAGTGTAAATAAGTTCTTTGGGGTCACTGCAAGTCATGAGCGACGAGAGGCCTCCCACCCCCCGCCCCAGCGGCACCAGCAGCACAAGCAGCTGGCAACTGACTAAGCCAAGTTACAGCAGGAATTTTGCTGCGGAACAGGCTGAGCGGCGGGCGGAGGATGCAGCAATGAAGAGGCCTCCTGGCAGGCCAAAGAAAGATTCCAGTTTCACAGGTCAGTTAGGATGAAGGGACACAGAAAGGGCACAGTGGGCAGCAGAGCAGGCAGGACGCTTGTTCTCTGCGCTTGCCCTTAAGCAACACGGCAGCTGTTATGCACAGAGGCATTGGCACTCATGAGGGGGAGGCTGTGTGGCAAGGAGAAGATGTAGAGGAGGGCTGAAGAGGACCAAGCTGCAACGCTTGCGCATGCAGAGCAAGTCAGAGCAGCCCAGCAGCTGCCATAGGAGCAGGTTGGGTAGCTGGTGCGGCTAACAAGGTCACGCATTAAGGCTGCCCGCACCCAAGCAGCACCATCAGCATGTGCGAGCAGCAGCCGCAGCAGCAGCAGCGAGGAGAGCGAGGAGGACAGCAGCAGCAGCAGTGGCAGCGGCTGGAGGAAAAGGAAGCAGATTGGGGGGGGCGTCGAGTAGTAGAACAAAGAACAAATTTACATGCGCAGCATGTTGGCTTTCCTTTGCCCTTTTGCGTTGTACCCTTTCATTTAAACTGTTTTTAAAGCTTATTGGTGCTGAACAGGGCTAAAAGCCCTGCGGGGTTGAGCGGGAAGGGCAAAAGTTGTATATTTTGGGGGTGTGGGAAGGTGCGGGATCATATAAATATTTCCGAAATTTGGGGTGCGGGATGAGTACGAAAAGGTACGGTATCATATATATTTAGGGTAGGCCAGAACCCTATATATACGGTGTATATACGGTGTTTTTGGCAGGGAAACCACCAAATGTACGGTCATATACGGTGCATATATACGGTTCTGGCCAACCCTAAATATATTTAACACGATACAAGCATGCTTTGGACGAGTATGACCACAGAAACCAGCAAAGTCCCAAATTCCTCCATTTTCGAAATTGCACATTGCTGTCCCCATGAACGGCTCACCCCTTAGCAAGCCAAACACTCCCAATAAGCCAATTTTGGCTCTATCTTTCCTTTCCCTTCACCATTTTGGGACCTGAAAATTGCGTTGGAGCTAGCTTTACATGTCTACAAACAATTAAAGTGATATTTGTTACGGAACAAATAACAGGCATCATTGCTAAAAAACTGCACCAATCCGTGCCCTCTAAATTTTAATATCCTTGGTAATTTGGTTTACATCTCTGGTGTATGAAGTGAGGGTGTGAAACGGGGCCGAAAAAGCTCCAACTAAAACTGCTTGCATGTAGAACTGCAAAATAGTTCACCGAATTTTAACCAGGCCACCAATTGGCCACACTTTATTTTTATTGCACCTTTTTTTAATACGCACCATGCCCCACAGACCCCCCAGAAGGTCAAATTTCCAGCGAATGTCAATGGTTTAGATCTTACATCAAGAATCTTGCATTCAGATGAGGTATAGGGGGGGTTGAATTGGGTGGAGAGCTAAGAGAGAATAGTTGGGTGGGGTTTCCATGGGACAGCCACATCAAATTGCTCGAACACTTCGAGGGCTCTAGAACTTTCACGAACTTGATCGAACCCTTGCTCCCATAAAAACGAACCGAACAACCCTGGATTGTAGTTAAAATAAAATGTAGAGATGTTTAAGGCACATGTGTGTGTGTATCATGTCCTATGCCGTGCTGCATTGCAGGCCCTCCTTATTCCGTACCTACCCTCTGCCCTTGAGGCGCTCCTGCTCATACCCCAGCCTGATGCGTCGGACGTCATTGACGTACTGCAACTGTTAGGGCAGCTCATAACTAGGTGAGAGGCAAGCGCGGAAGGTTCTAGGAAGGTTTTTTTGGATGACACGTGGGTGTGTGGGTGTGGGTGTATTTTTGTTGAATTGTGTTTGTATGTGTGTATGCGTGTGTGTGTATGCGTGCGTGCGTGTTTGTATGTGTGTATGCGTGCTTGTGTGTGTATGCATGTGTGTATGCGTGCGTGCGTGTGTATGGATGTATGTGTGTATGATTGCGTGTGTGTGTGTGCGCACGTGTGTGTGTGTGACGATTGATTTGACATTAAGGGACACAAGGGACAATCGCCACTCACTGCCGCTTTTTTGGCATTTTGATTTATTAACTAGAGTGCAGTCATAATAATGGCCTGTTCCCCCTGTCCGTGTTTGCAAGACAAAAAAAAAGCGATGCAGCATAGAATATCTGCAAAAAGGGAACTTAGTGGTGAACAGTTTTATTAATTGAACACACACTGAATTGGCTATGCAGGTTTAAATCTGTTCTGTCTCCTCTGATTGAGGGTCTGCTGCCCCTTCTTGTGGGCCGTGTGCACAGCCTACTAGAAGCAGGGGGGCTGTGGGATTGGAGCGGCCGGCTGGTAGACCCTCAGTCTGCTGCTGCTGCATCTGTGGCGGCTGCAGCTTCCTCTGTAGCTGCAGGGGGAACAGCCAGCCCGGCGGCGAGTGGCGCAGCCACTGCAGCAGTTGTTGGTGAGAGTGTGTGTACAGGGCTGAGGTGGCAGGTTTGGTTCATATCAGCTTACACCGCCTGCTGCTGATAGGCATTGAGGATTGTTCTGTTGCGGTGTTTCTTTCCTGCTGTACGGCTTTGATACACACGTGCTGTTAGCATATTTCTTTGTCAAACCTAGTTTTTTCCTTCCTGGTCCTTCCTCCTCCTAAATGCCTCCTATTTGTCTCCTGTTTTGTGTACTTACTCGCCTCTTCCGTGCATGCTCTCACTACTCTAGCGTATACTTACATATTCTTGATGCATACACATACGCGTACCTTTCCTCGTAACTGCAGCCACATTAGAAGAGGCGCGAGAGCGAGGTGAGCTCCAGCGAGCTTACTACGCTTTGCTGTACACCCTCGTTGTGGGGGCAGGCATGTCCAATGTCTTGCTCGGTACAGCCAGCACTCCATCACCAATTCCCGCAGGAGCAGCCAGCTTAATAGGGGGCCAGCAGGTTTGTGGGGTGGTGGCTGGTGATCATGGCATGAAGTGTGGTGGGAATGTTAACAACTGGACTTGACTATGGAACCATTAAGGATGTGTCTGTGGTAGCACTGCTAAGGATATAAGAATCAAACAAGGACGTGTCTGTGGTAGCACCGTTAGGGACGTGACTGTGATGGCACAATCTCTCTGTTGGGTGCTTGACTGTCGTGTCAGTACCAGCTCTCCAAAGCCACCCCCCATTTCAAGACGTCAGGGGAGGAGTTGCTATTAGCAGTAGGAACTCACATGTAATGTCACAAGGGTGCTTGCACGAAACCACCTTTCACCTGGGCTGCCTTGAGCCCCAGGGCATGGTCTGTCACTCCAAAAATCTTTCACTCATTTGCCACGGATTTCTACACATCAAGCTCCTCGTCTGGAAGTCAAAGAAAGCCCAAGCATTTTAAGAACATATGACCTCTTACACAGCCACATAAAGTAACACCTGCGGAATGACTCTGCAGGCCTCCGCTCCTTCCATACTAGAGCTTGCACTCATGGGATTGGCTCGAGGAGCATCTTCGCACTTTGATCCAGCAGCGCGGCGTACCTGCATTCAGGTAAAGCGTTGTAAGGGCGCTTGCCTGCATGCATGGCCAGCTTCTTGTGCATTCTAGTTGTAGGGAATGGATGGGTGTAGGGAACAGGAGGTAACAAACTGTTTTGTGGGTTTAAACCTGTGAACGTTTATGGCATCACAAGCTCCGTAACCAGGTGGAACTGGTTTTGGACAAGAGTGTGTATCGTGTCACAAACTCTGTAGCTCTCTTCCTCCTGTCCTTGAATGAGTCCTCGAATCTGGCTTGATGGATCAACAGGTCTTCAGCCGCCTCACAAGCGACTGGAGCTGTCCGGGAAGTGAAGAAGGCTCTGTTGGACCCAGCAGAGAAGGGAGCACTGCGCCAGGGGCCAGGCAGGGAGAGGTAAGGGTCCCAGGTGCTACCTCAGGATGGTACAGCATTGCAGCATCTGGCTTGCAGACTAAATGAAATGCAATGTTGCACAAGGTGTAGAGGTCGACTTGGAATTGTTTTTTTCCCTCTTGGTCAGGCAAGTCCCAACAATTCTCCACATACGCCACAACATACTGCAGGCGCTTCCTGGGTTCCAACGGTTTGCCATGGAGCAATTAGCCGGTAAGCAACAGCTAGTGGGTCCTCGTCTGTATTGGCTACGGCTTTTTATACTCCTACGACTATCTAAACTCCTGAACGCTACGACTGCCTTGTCTTCAGCTGTTTTGGAAATTGCTTGGCCCAAACAGCTCGCCCCTTTTGACATTCCAACCAAACGCTTTTTTCCCCCATCCATCCATTGTTGGCACCAGGTAATGCATGTTGTACGGCCCTCCTGCAAGCACAGCCACCTTTGGACGGGCGGGATGGCATGACGTCGACTTTGCTCCAAGAGTGCGCCACAGCGCTGAAACTTGTGAGATGCGTTTGATGCAGTGCTTAAATTTTGTGTACGGAATGAGAAGGTTAAAAGTATGCAGTGTGACTATGTGTGAGCTGAACTTGCCTGACCAAATCATACCATCATATGGGTTTGCCTCGTGAGATGGTGATAATTGATTAAGAAGGAAACAAAGGTGCAGCTGATTGGGCCATGCTTGAGGCCATTGCTCTCTGGCAATGCATAACGGCACGTCTTTAGAAAACCAAGCCATGCCCCCCAATGTTCAACAGGTGTATTTTCGGTGTGGGGATGAGCTGGCTGCGCATCTCATGAACGTGGCTGCTCCAGCAGCCGGTTTGCCAACTGGGCATGCCCAGCAGTTAGTGAGCGCTGTCAGAGAACGGGAAGCGAAGGACGTGAAAGACTTGTTGAGAGGGTTTATCATGCAGCAAGCAGAGGGGATGGCTGCTGCAGCTGCAGCTGCAGCGAACGGCGGAAGGTAACACAGCTTCCCCTGCCAACTGGCTGGTCCCGCAGACTAGTACAGAGAGTAGTTTTGCAGCACAGGGCAGGCTTTCAACCAGAGTCTCTTCATTTTATTGTCTTTAATGTCATTCAACATAGTTCTTGAACAAAGCAGACGATACAAAGTGTTGTTTGTCTTGTTCGGATCCTGTCATAGACAAGATTTATCGATTTTTTTCTTATTTTAACTAATAATGTAGGCAACACATTCATCAAAGCTACTTTGAAGTTTGTTGGAAGAAAGATAAGGATAACAGTGGGAAACGGTCTTCGGTTCAGGTGTTTAAGGGGAAAGGAGGAGCTCTGGTTATACGGAGACAAGTTTCACCAAACACTGGCTGGGCTACAGGCAAAAATCCAGGACCCCAGCAGCACTGCCCCATCAGGACAGAATTTCTTAGTTAAAAGTCTTCCACCAAATAAACGGGCCTGGGTTTCATCACGCTTGTTTAAGTCAATCCTTCATCCCTGTAGCACTTTTCAACGTCTGTCTGTACTATTGCACAGCGTGGAAGTACTAAAATTTCAGAATAAGTTTCCCGGTCAAAGTTTCGGCATCGCTGCTCGACCGGAAACAAGACCAGGACGTTCCATTCCTATTCGAGACTACTAGGAAATCATTTAAGATTTACTGTAACAATTGAGTGTTGCGTTTAAACATAATTTTGCAAAGTGTCGATTCGGGATTTTGCTCGTGAAAAGTATCGCACACACAGGTTCTACTAAATTAATATAATTTTTTATTACCAAGCCAACGGTCCCGTCTTGTGCCTGGAATTCGAAGAGCCCACCGAAACGCCCGTCCAGGACCAAGATGCTGAAGACCCTCCCGCCGACATCGCAAAGGCGCGTGCGTGAGTGCCCTGCACCTGGGCTACCCGCTCCAGATGCTGCTCTGCCGGCCTTGCTCCAGCAGTGCCTGGTAGGGGAGGACGTTCCTGGGCAGCAGCAGGCCCTGCATCAGCTCTGCGCTCTCACAGGATGGGAGGAACAGAACCAGAGGCAGGCAGTACAGTTGGGTGCCGTGCCGCTGGCCCTGCAGCTACTCAAGACGCACAGCCCTCATGCAAGCCACACGCAAGCGCCTGCGGAGGAGAATGAGAGCACCATCCTGATGGTCAAGAGCTTGTCCTTCCTGTATAACATTTCAACCAATGAGGACCTGTCAGATCAAGTGGCGCACGTACCTGGCTGCGCCTCAACGCTCGTGTCTCTTGTCGCAGCTGCTGCCTCTCACCAAGTCACTGTCCTCGCTGCACGCTGCCTCATCAATCTAACCCAGACCAGCCAGGTTGGCCAGGATGAAGCCCTAAAGGTGGGTATGCGTGTTTGTATTTGTGGGTGTTGCGTTATGAGTTACGTGCGTTCCTTGGTACAGATGTTTGCCTAGCACGAAGGCAGGCCTTTTTTGCTCTCTCTCTCTCTCTCTCTCTCTCTCTCTTTCTCTCTCTCTGTGTGTGTCTCTATCTCTTTCGCTCTCCCCCCCTCTCCCTCTCCTTTTCTCTACCTCTCGCTACCTTTCTACATTAATATATGCAACATATGTATACATCTCTGACGTTATCTATCAATATATTTCTCGCTCTCTTTCCTTTTGCGCTTACCCATCACATTGCTCGTTCTCTTGCAATCCAGGCTGGTCTCCTCGGCCGTGCAGTCATGCTGCTCATGCGTAATGACAAGCAGCTGGCTCTGGCGAAGCTTGGCTGCTGGCTGCTGTCCAATGTGACCTCACCATTGAGCAGTCATGCACGTGATGAACTGCTACAGCAGCCTGCTACTTTGGCTCGCCTAGTGTACTTGGCTGAGCGAGGGCAACCAGGTGAGGAGGCAAATTGGTCGAGGCAAAATACCCACAAGCCGCCTTACATTCTGCGTTTTGCAACCTACGTCATCTTCTTCTTGAGAGACAAAATCGATGCTGGCCTAATGAGTTGCCTCCACTTCTATTTACAGATCCTGTCGTAGTGCTGGCTTGCAATGTTCTTGGGAACCTCGTGCGTGAGGCTATGCCTCCGAGTGAGCGTGGTGGTGGAGGAGGAGGAAATATCAGCCAGCCTGCTCCACATGAAGTACTGGCCAAGCTGGGTGCGTTGGAAGTGCTGCAAGGGCATGCACAGCAGCCTAACAGCAACAGCCAGGTGAGATTTCCCGGCTTGCTTCCCTGTGATCACATGAAGGTCCTCCAGAGCATTTTCACACTCGTAATTGGTCCAACTTGACTGGATTGAAAATCTTCCAGTGTAAGTGGATTAAATTTTCCAAAGGGGGGACACTGAGGCCCAAAATGGGTATGGTTTTTGCATGCTCCTAGGGTATGGGCCCCCTAACTTACAGTTTCAAGTTCAGCTCTGGTATGTGATTTCAATGCAGTTAAGCTTGAAACCTGCAAGTTAGGTGGCCCATGCCTAATCGGCCGCGGCGTGAACCTTACTTTTTGAGCAGCCATATACACATATACTGTATCTGACCAGCCAGCGCACCAAACCCGGTGATTTTTAGTGCTTGAAGTCCTTATAATAAATAAATATCATTGCAAGAAAAGTGGGGCAAAAAGACTAAGTAGTTGGCGAGATAAGTAAATTAATGTGCCATTCCCCCTGGAAAGCACCCATCTAGGGTACAGGTGCACAACGTGTGCTTTTAGTCATGTCATTCTGTACGTAGGGCGACTTGTCTAAATCTGAGCACATGCTCAGGTAGTCTATGAAGTCAGCATCAGTTTAAAGCTAGGTTGGGTCCAATTTGATGAAGTGACGTGTGAGTAGTTGCACCTTTCATGCAAAAAGGAGCATGTTTTGGCTTTTGCCCAGTGTCCCCCCTCTGTATTTTTTCACTGCCTCTTTTAAATCAATGGCAATACCAAGTTGGCGCCGTGCAAGCCGGTAGCCTGCCAAACTCCCATTTTATCTGCTTCTGACCTTCGTTACCACTGCTTACCCTCCCTGCCTTCCCCTTAGGTGCTGGCAGCTGTGCTGACATGCCTTTCTTGCCTGACTATGGGGCACAGCCGTAACGCTGCTGCACTGGCTGCACAGCCGGGCTTTTCAGCTGCCTTGGGACTCGCCTTGGAGCAGCGGGCAGATCCGTGGGAAGTAGACTACGACAGCGCACAAGCTGTGCTGGCAGTGCACACTCTTTTGCATGTCCTTGGCCACATGCTGTGCAGCCCCTGTGTGAATGGCAGTGGCGGGACAAGTGGCGGGTCATCTGGGCAGCTTGTATCTTTGGAAGGCCCAGACACCAACCTGGTGGATGGATACACGCGTGTTATGGTGACTACTGAAGGGGCTGGCAAAAATGGGGCAGGGAAAACAGCCTTAGGCGGCACAACCACTGCTACAGGTGGCGACAGCTGCAGCAGTACCCAGACAGCAGGGCGTGGTGCAGCCACATCAGGTGGTGCCGCAGAGCACAAGGAGGCAGTCTACATCAGCCTGGCAGCAGCAGCCAAGAGTCTGGGTGTCGCCTTGCCAGCTGCTTTGCCCTGTGCGCAAAAAAATGGCTCACCCGTGATGTCACCTATTCAAGCAGCAGAATTGAGGTGAGCGCTTGAGGGTAGGCAACATGTGCAGGGGAAAAGGAAGGGAAGTTATCTTCTCTCGTTTGCAAGTGCTTTAATGTCAAATGTTCCACAATGCATTGAATTGTGACATGATGTTCCACAATGCATTGAACTATGACATGCGCACATAAGTTCATTTCTTCCCGCCCATGGTCTTGATCATGATTATTGCTGGTAAGCTCTTTCTCCTCCGAAAAAGGAGAGTCTGTATCTTGCTTCATCCTAAGAGAATTATGGCGGAAAGGTTTCATCCATTTTCAAAATTACCCGTAACCGGACAACCAATCACAGGTACCGTGTTACTCACGTGCTGCTTCCACGCCTGCGCTCACCCAACTTCCGCACTGCAGCAACAGCAGCTGCTGCGCTCTACCATCTGGCAGCCGCTTGCGGTGAGGAAGGCTGACATTTTGAAGCCTTAAAATGTTTTTACTTGTTGCTAGACCAATGCTCACTGTAACTTTTGCAGCTATCAACAAGGAATAATTGTCTACACTTTTAACTGGTAATTTAGGCAATTGGTTATAGCTGATCTACAACCATGGCTCTCTTGTTTAAGCTTGCCTGAAGGCCTGCCTGACAAACATCTCATTTGCAGGTGGAGAAGCGGCAAGCGAGGCGAGGCGCCTCATGGCGGACAGCTCACTAGTGATGGAGCTGTTGCAGCAACTGAGCTCAAAGAACCCAGCCCTAATCCAGGTGGGAATCTCTCTGAAAGGGAGGCAAAGGGAAATAATTTGGATCAGCTAGACTAGGGGCCCTAAAACCTTGGTAGGAATCTACCTCCATTAAGACTTGCTGGATTTGGCAGGCCTGTGGGCTTGACAAATGACACCTGTTTAAGAATGCAAATTGGTTGTGCTGACGAGCACGCATTCTATCCTCAATTTCTGGACTTGTGCAAAAACCATCCTCCTTCAGGCATGCCTGGCTGTCCTGGATGTGCTGTCTGGAGAGCCCTTGTGCGGCAACGTCATGCTGCGCAGCGGGTGGCTTGCAGCCATTGTGCCTCTCCTGGAATGTGGAGATGCTGTAGTGCAGCGGTGGGCAGATCGAGCACTGTGCAGCATGTACGTGGCAGGCGGGGGGCATCTTCAGCAGCCTAACAGCGGCTAAGACGTGGCTGACTGAGAATACAGGCCTTCAGGATGGAGCAGTTGTGGGGTATCATGAAGAGGGGAGCCTGGAGCTTTTAACCACTTCAATGCATGGATTAAACTAAGATTAACGGAGAATATCGTTGACCCTTTTCTGTCATTATGGCACAAGCTCCTCGGCAATTCTTCCCTGACCTACAGTCACATGAGGTGATTGTGACAAAAGGAAGATCTGTAATGGTATGCTACTGAAGGGATATTGCAATAAACTAAGAACGTATTCCAGTTCCAGCTCAGCCACTAATAAGAAGGATTTTCGAGATGCAAATTGCATTTATCTTCATACTTTCGCTGGGAGCAATTTATTGCTGGTGGGCTTATTTGTAATTAAAGAGGTCTGTAACAAATAAACCTCCTGTCTACTAATGTTTGCTCTGGTTCTTTGGGGTTTATAGTCCATTGGTGTTTTTGCTCTTGCTTAGTTCCTCATTATCACAAGTCTACCTAACCCTCTTGTCAGAAATTTGTTCGGACAGAATGCCAGACTCACAACCTGTCAATTAATCAGTAAAAGCCGATCTCCCATTGTTTAGTCCTCCAAAAATTACGTGTATCAAAAGCAAGGCTATACACAGAAGCATTAATGATATTAGCTGAGGGGCTACGGCTGCTGGTCGTCGTACAAGCGGTTACTGAAGATGCAGAAAACAAATAAAAAGAGCATATTTCAACTTGCTCTGGTGTTCTGCCCAACGTCGTTTAACCAGCTCTAGTGGAGCAGGGGGTAGACCAATCAGGCTAGGTCTTGTCAAATTACGTCCGTTTAATGTATACCTATTTATTTATTTTAAAAATTCAGTGAACATGGAAACTAATTTTGGCCGTTGACTGCAGCGTTCCTTATTAGAATCGACACGTAACATCTCGTACCACCCCTGGCTCAGTCAAACTATCATGCCCCATCCCTCTCCCACAGCCTCCCTTGAAGTGAGGACCCAGTCACGATTGTTGCACGCATAGAGGCATATGCATGCGCGCTCACACACACACACACACACACTCTCTCTCACTCACACAGAGACGCACACACAGAGACATGCTCAATTAACACACATGCACACATATACACCCACACAGGCACACACATACACGCATAAACACACACGCACATACACATACACACACACGCACACACACATACATACACACATATTTATATATACACACATACTTTCCAGGCCTACCTGGCCAAGTACGGTGTGGCAAGCACACGAGGAAAATTGAAGACAGAGGGCGAGGGTGAGGTTGAAAAAAGGCTGGCTAGTCTGGAAGAGCAGCTGGACGCCCACGCTAGGCTTTCTCCACTGTGTGAGCTGGATAGCAATGCAGGGAGAGGGCTCCATCAGGCTTCCTACCAAACCCCCAGAAACTGCTCCCAGCAGAAACCACAGCAGCAGGAGCAGCAGCAGCACGACCAGCCAAGAGCCTGCCTCAGTCAGGGGGCTCCACCCTCTACTGCTGCAGAAGCAAGGGCCGCACTCACTTCCTCCGAGCAACTCCGCCATGACTGGGAGCAGCTCAAGGCCAGGCATGCATCGATCACACAACAAAGAGCAGGTGCAGCAGTTGTTGCTAAAAAGCAGCACAGTCGCCCACTATTACCACCACAGCAGCAGCAGCAGCAGCAGCAGCAGTTTCGCCAGCAAGCAATTGCTGTAGAGAATGAGGAGCAGCGCTCCTCCACTTCCGCCATCCTTAGCATTTTGAACAGGCAGACCCTCCAACAGAGCCCTTCAGCTCCTTTTGCTCCTAGGACAGCCTTTGACCACCACTGCCAGCAGCCTGCTTCTCAGCCGCAGCATCCCATGTCTGCCCGTGCCTCGTCTCATGCGTTGACCAGTAATGCTGTTTCCCCCGACCCCCTCCTACTATTAGCACAGCAGCACCGCAGTGCACAGTACCCACCATTGTGTGTGTCCATCGGTGTCCAAACAGAGGAGAGCTCATTCACAGGTACAGACCTCAGGCAGCACGAGTACCGGTCCCAGCAGCAGCAAAGCCAGCAGCAGCGACTGGGGCCACCTTGGTTCCTGCCCTCGTCAGCGCCAGCACCTGCAGCGCTGCTCTCACGATGTGATTCCAGACCAGCACAGCAGCCAGGGCAGCCTCAGCAGCAGCACACCCACCCACATCCACAGCAGGATAGCCAGAGCCTACAAGATGCAGTGCATGCAGCGCTGCTTGAGCTCATGACTCAGCCCCCACCACAGCTGCTCCCTGTCTTGACCTCCATGTTGCAGCAGCAACAACTGCAGCAGCAGCAGCTGTGCCCACCGCCCCACAATCAAGCACAAGAGGTCCCACAAGCAGCAGCATCAAGCACTCCTCTACCCCTTTCACGCCACCCCTGCCATCTTCTCCATCAGCAGCAGCCACCCCCATCGCCGCCTGCTCAGCCCCCAACGCCCGAGGCATGGACCATTCATGCGGCAGGCACCAGGGCAGGGACAGGGTGGAGAGCAGCTGCTGCCATGGCTCCAGGCCAGAGTCGAGGAGGGCAGCTGGGCAGCGGAACAAGCACAAGCCCGACCTCAGCTGCAGCAAACAGCACACAGCAGACTCAGCACAGTCTACCCCCTCTCCCACCTTTGCTTGCGGCACGGCTTGCAGAGCACGTCCGGCGCAAGCAGCGGAGGCAGCTTTTGGTGAGTTTTGGGTGCTGAGAGTGAGCTTGAGGGGCGGTCAATGGGGGCAACTGCTTAGCCTACTTTTGGAACCCTCAGTTTCTGCCTCTGTGTCAAAGGCACGCATATACGCAAAAATCCTTCAACACAACCACAAGCGCAAGAGCACACACAGATGGAAGACGTTGGCACACATACAGACATGGCCATGTGCGCATACAATTACACACATTTTTATAGATGTGCCTGAGCTTAAGGACTAGTCTTTCTACACAATGCACTTGCAGCCTGTGAGCCCAGGCTCCTCGACTGACAGCACTGCGCTCGCCAAGCCACAAAAACAGCAGGCAACACGCCCCGTAAGGTGGCAGGAAAATGTCCAAATGAAGCCGAAGGTGAGCTCTCTTGCGTTGTTCACATGAGTATGATTTAAGGCTCATCTGTAAGTGTACACTTGCAATCAAGGAAAGAAAAATTCCGGTAGTACAGGGTAGTAAGGGAAGTTGGGTAAGTGTAGGCTGTTTCCTTTGTCTTACAGTAAAAAACAACAACAGCCGTAAATAGATCGTCGCCTTGTGTTGATGTGCCCATACAGATCACTCTTATTGGACCTCATAGTACAGAAGCAGGTCTATGAATGGCGCTTAACACATTGTGCAGCATCACAGAGGTGTTCAGAACTTGACAGGGCAAGTTTGTTCGGCTTGAGTCGCCTATACCAATGATTTGGTTGCTGACTGTTTGCATGGAGGTCTGTCCAGGCACGAAGGAAGAGCCTGATCCTGGTTGGTTTGAAATCGAACCCTTATCCCAACGACTTTCACCTTGTTGCTTCTAAAGTGGAGGAGTTTTACTTCACTCAGTACCTGAATGGCTCCTTTTCCTTGGTGAATGTGGGGATCGCGTGTCACTACCTGCCTGCGTGTCCTTTAATTGTTGATTCCTGTGCCCCTGATACTTTGTGCTCCACTGCAGGCACGCCAGCAGCAACCTTGCTTTTGCGACAGCAGCGAATTTGACGACTAAATAAGGGCACTTCTTTCACAGATGACCCACATTACGTGTAAGCATAGTTTTCGGACGGATTTATTGATAAACCCTCCTGTTGTTCTTTTAATTTTCTTATTTGTCCTTGATGGCCCCAAAAGCCCAATAAACACGAAATAAAGTGCAGCGTAGACAGTTTTACAGAGTTACAGATAAAGCCATCAGTCAAAACGTGCGACTGCTAGGCTGCGTAGTGTTGTTGTAGCACCAGACTTGTAGCACCAACAAAAAAAACTTTAGAAAGGGAAAAAAGGCATAACGCTGTTTGTGACATTGCAGCACTGAATAAAGGCAGTAAAAACAATCGAGCATCTGCCAGGACCAGCCGACCGCATAAAATCAAAGAGGGGGAATCATCTGTGTTTTGGGCACCACATGAAAAACATGGGCTGTCACAGTGAGGATACTAAGAATGAGAAGGAGGCAAATAGTATCATAAAACTCATGTGTGAGGAGCAGCACATGCACAACGAGAGGGTCTGGAACATCAAACATGGTCTGGTTCATCACTCTTTTGCGGCGGGCCCCTGCTGCTAGAGTAAGTATGTTATTCCTTCTGGCATGTATGGTAGTCAAGTATGGGGTACTGGATTCTTGCAGGCAGGCAGAGAGTTCTCTAGCCCGCTGTCTACGCTTCATTTGCATTTTCTGAAGGGCACGTTAGATGTGAAGCAGTCTACCACTAATTGGGCTGTACTCCGAGAATGTGGACATGAACCGTTGCAATTCTTCTGGTTTCGGTCAGCTGTCAAGCTTTTCAATAGTATGCTTAATACCAATAGTGACACTTT
>Ga0307947_1000091_pt1 | contig 49638 bp, 53 predicted proteins | sample OrgLakmetagen232_FD_201840 | JGI IMG/M metagenome (GOLD analysis project Ga0307947, IMG submission 201840) | Saline water microbial communities from Organic Lake, Antarctica - #232 | ecosystem: Environmental > Aquatic > Non-marine Saline and Alkaline > Saline | place: Antarctica: Organic Lake...
GGTCGGTTGGTGGGTGGTCATTTGGGGGGGCTCAGAAGTTTGGGGGGAGGTCTCCAGAATCTTTCTGGGCCACTTCCGGCAAATAATAAATATATTTTTGGATGCCTCAGCCCATTCGATTGGCACCCTTGTTGGGTGATATGATTTAAGGGGGGGGGTATGGGTGCCTGGTTACAGGAATGCATGGAATGCCCCCAAGTAGGCCGTGGGGGTGGTCCAGGCAAATTACCAGCAATGAATACCAAGCTTGCAGTTCACGTACTGCATCAAACATAAGTTGCATGAATAAAGTAAAAAAATGCTTTGGCAAAGGTTTTGGCTGGATCTGTGCACTAAACATATGGTCAGTGCAAGAGCGTGCGCAAACCAGTTTTTGCCCTATAACTCTTGAGTCAGCCCAGCCAAGCCCTATTCAAAAAGAGGGAATTAATGCCCCTTTCCCGAAATGCACATCTGAGGCCGCACAATGGTTTTGTTACATAAATATAACACTTCGGCATACAAGTCATGAGTTTGGGGTCAAGGGTGTGAGTGGGGGGCTGGGTTTGTGCCGTTTCCCTGCCAGAAAGGTGGCATGGGTGTAGAAATGCGGGTTTTGGTCCAAATTTCACCTATTGTTTTGTTCCCAGATAGGTTTAGGGCCAAACCATACCCATCAGAGCAAACAAATGGGGGTTGAGAATTTCCCCCCGAAGGACTAAGTGCGTGGGCATGTTTGCTGGGCACAAAAATGGTGCATATCTGGAAACCAGGGATGTGTCGTACAGTCATTTGGGACGTTCAATACGGTAAAATACGCGTTAAATACGATAAGGCGTTTTTTACGAATACGCTGTATGACACATCCCTGCTGGAAACCCTGGAAACACGCTTTCTGGCCACCACCTGAGTGTCAGGATCCCTTCAGTATGCTCCCAAGGCATATGCCCTGTCAAATATAATGGTCTGGAATGCTGGGGTTGGGCACAAGCCAGAGCTGTTCCAGCGCCAATCAAAGTTTACTTTTTTAAACAATGGAATTGTCAAATTCATTGCAAAAGACACGTTCGGGATCCGTCAATTGTGGTAAAAGCCTTTGCATTTTGTAGTTTTCCTGCCAAAGGGGGTTCCAGAACCGGACCTTCACCCCAGACCCCGGACCTTCACCAAAATGCCCCCAATATTATTGCAAACACCCCTGGTAAGTTGATGGTACCAGGGAGGAGCTTTTGGAAATCCACTTTCTGGCAGGGATTCCACCCTGCCCACCTGGGCACCTTCCGCCACAAACTTAATGTGCAGGGGTGCTTACATATATCTAATTGTGGTTCCTACATAAATGTACTTTTCTGCTTTAGGGCAAGACCTCACACAGGAATGGTTGGCCTGACGACTGTCATATTTTTTACTTATCCTACAATCGTAAGGCTCCCAATGGTAGCAAGTAACTTACTTGAAGTAATCAACAAATTATTTTAGCGTTGTAACGTTTAATATGCAAATTAATAAAGAAACTCCGGGCCACGCAAAACATGGTTTAATTGGGCCTCAATATGGCTGGAATTTGCAGGTCTTGGATTCCCTTGAAATCCCTGCCAAAATTAAATGCATATTATTGCTAAATGTCCGGAACTTTTTGCCGTAGCAATTGTGGGCGACCCAAGGAAACACAACCATCTTGAGAGTGAAGGTTTTAACAGATAGCAGAGCATATAAAGGTGGCCAAACCCTCGCAAAAGCTTGCAAATTTTGTATTGACCTGGCTGGCCTTGCAAATATATTTTGCTCATCACAAGCCGCTGGTTGTAAGCCCGCCAGGGCGTCACGGCGTCACGGCATCACGGCGTAGTTACGATTTGGGAGGATCGTAATTTACCGTAATTACGGTAATTTACTGTACGATGCCAAGCTGGCACTGCCAGTGCAAAAATGGCCTCAGAAAGGCCTCTCCACCCCAACACCTCCCATTTCAACCTCGAGCACGCTCCTCTTACGTGCTGATGCCACACAATGCTTCCCTGAACGACCCTGAGGCTGGATTGGGGCTGCGTCAGCTCGGGGGAGGGGCCCAGCAGTGGCTTGCATGGAAACTCAAAATCGACGCAGTACTTGATTCCTGGGTGATAATTTGTGTTTTTCATAATCATCTGTTGCAAAAAGAAAAAAATGTTTTGGGCCCATATATGGTCAAAATCGTACTGTACGGTGGCACCGTCTTGTACGGTCTGACACCGTAATTTTTGCCGACCGTAATTTGGACCGTACTGTATGGGGTAATTGGTCAATACCGTAATTACGGTCCAAAATTCAACATTACGGCTTAAGTGCACAGGCCTGACAGCGCTATTTTTAGGTTCGCGCAGCTTCCGCCCTCTCTGATGATGAATTTAAATAAGCATCGTGTTTAGCAATTCCGTTAAGCCAAGTCCGGCGGAACAACTTGCATTTTGAGGCTCCTCAGCTCATCTCAGATCCGCTCCAGCGAGACACAAACCGGCCCAATCAGAATCCTTAGTTCCTCAGAAGTAAGTCTGCCATGGCGCGGGCACCCAACATGCAGCGTGCTGGCAGTACTTCACTGTTCACGCGTGGAAGACGCACTGGGAAGTGCCTAGATGACATAATTTATTGCATGGCCGCGTTGCTGACGACTGCTATGTGTGAGTCTGCCACTCCAGCGCGGAAATCGGCATGCTCGCATAATAATGAAAACACAAATTTGACATGCTGGATTCCCTCTGTGGTTCCGTCGTTTGAATATTTTGCTTTTGCTCATTTCATTGCGCGTAACTGCTTGCTCGCTCTGCCCCACCCACTCCCCCATCACCCTGCCTAAAAATGCTCAGAGCACACACATTTTGTCCCTCCCCATCCCACGGCTTGTCAGCTACCGAATAATCGTTTAGGCACCCCATTACAAGTAGGAGTTGCAATAATTTAGTAGCCCTAAAGTAAGCTGAAAGAGAAGCGGATTATAAGAATCTCCCCCTCCAGTTCATTCTGCACCATGCATGCTACAAAAATGCCAAACGGAATCCAAACATCCATACCTGCCCTTCTTTTCGACCAGGTGCTGGCCGTGAACGTGACGGCCCTCATTTGGAATGTGTATATGAGTTATCAGAGTCACAAGGTGGTGGCTTGAGAGCAAAGGACGAGACGTTTACGATTAAGAATTGACAGAGACGGAGAGTGCGAAAGCGTGTCCTGTGGTGTGTATTTGAACAGAACGTTTAAATAGAATTGAAACAACACCGGTACTTTGCTTTCGTAAACCTGAACAAAGCCTCTTGTAAAGTAGAAATTGTTATTTTCTTTTTTGCTCGAACATCGCTAAAAGAATGCTAGCCGGGAAGATGCAGTTGGGCAACAGCAAGCTGGCTACAAAGTCAGTCCCTGTCAAGGCCCCCAGGACCCGTGTCGTTTCGCGCATCGCAGCGCCCGAGAGCCCTGTTGCAGGTGCGTGGGCCGGGTTCTTTTTTAGCAACGGAGCAGTGCAAAACCCTGGTGCTCGCCCCGGCAAAGACAAGCACAGCACACGCAGCAGAGAACACATAAAATTGAAGGGAGGCCGTGGATATGGACGGGGAAAACGTGTCACTTGTGCAGCTCCGAAATTTTCCACCAGACACAATTTTTCACGCCTGCACTTCCCCCGTGCACGTGTGCAGCTCCCCAGGCCACCGGTGTGCTCTTTCAGCCGGATGGCACGCTTGAAGAGGTGGATCCCGAGGTGGCCGGCATCGTCGCCAACGAGAAGGCACGCCAGGTGAGGGAGATGTGACAGACACATGTGTTTTTTCGTGTGGGTACTCAGCACTCCACCACCAGTCCTGGCCACCCATCCTCACCTTTAACTCCTCCTTCTTCCTCCATGCACACAGAGGCGTGGCTTGGAGCTGATTGCTTCAGAGAATTTCACCTCAAAGGCGGTGAGTAGGCGCTGCCACGAGTGCGACCGCGCACACACACACACACACACACACACACACACACACACACACACACACACTTACGCACATACATTCAAACACACATACAACACACGCACGCGGATAAACATACGCACACAACACACAAATACATACACTGACACACATGTAAAACACATATACACACTCAAACACACACACATGCACACGCAAACGCACGCACATTCAGAGACACAGACACACATACATGCGGACACGAATTTAGACGCAAACACACACAATACATGCATGCATACACACACTCACTCACATTTTACACACGCAAAACACACTCATATTTGCACACATCCGCGCATAAAAAAATGCTCAACACGTCCACAGCTAGCGCTCCTGGTGATATAATTTTTGTTCAGTTTTGACAACGTAATGTATCCCTTTTTCCGCACGCACGCTCACATGCTCGCTAACACGCACTGCACACGCTCTTCTCCTAAAGCACAATGTCGTGCAAATCCATGGTTTTTAGCGAGTGCCCTCAAGCACTTAACGTGCTTCCTTTTCCCGTGCTGCTTGTCTTTTAGGTGATGCAAACTTTGGGGTCTTGCATGACGAACAAGTACTCTGAGGGACGTCCTAATGCTCGCTACTACGGAGGCAATGAGTTCATCGACAAGGCCGAGCTGCTGTGTGAGGTGTGTGGGGGTGTGTTCAATGCTCATGCTGCTATAGAGCAACGAGTCCGTTGTCAAAGCACAGCTTTTCAGGTGCCCAAGGAGGTGCTTGTGGAAGAGTGTATGTGTGTTCAACGCAAGCTGCAACAGAGGTTACAATTTCTCCGACAATTTTGAGCTGCTGTGCAAGATGTCTGTCTAGCAGCATGATGTGTTTGCTGTAATGAGTGGCCACAGCTTTGTTTGGCCTGCAAGATCTTTAGCCTGCTACAGAGCCTACAAGATTAAGGCAAATGTAATGCACCACTTACAAGCTTTGCTGTAGATGCTCGCCTTATGTGGTCTGAGGTTGTCTGCGTTGTTGATCAGGTTGCCGGGCAAAATTAGGTGCCATATTATTCCCTGTCTTCAGTGCCAGTTGCCTAGCAGTCATTAGAAAGAGCGCGTCGTTTGGCAGAGCTTCCTACAGAGCTTCACAGCTGCTGTCGTGTTGCAATTCTATCTCTGTGGTGTTGCAGAATGTTAAAAGGGAGATTTTCGGTGTGTCAATTACGTGGCAACTGACGTGATTTCAAACATTTGACCTCAAAATTATAACGCTCTGCAGAAGCGTGCCTTGGAGCTTTTCAATTTGGACCCTGCCGAGTGGGGTGTTAACGTACAGCCCCTGTCTGGCTCTCCAGCTAACTTTCAGGTGCGTGTATGTGTGTGTGTTTGTAAGCGTTTATGCGCACGTGTTTTGTGTGTGTGTGTGTGCGCGTGTGTGTGTGTGTGTGCGACCGTATGTTGGGCATGTCTGTCGTGCATGTAGTTGCTCGCTGGCTTTTGTGTTGTGGTGCTGTAGCTGTACCGCTACTGATGGTGTTGTAACTTGCCTCCAAGGTACGCAGACATCAGGCCTTTCGTGTGAGATGGAAGTTGCTTGTGCAAAAGCATGTGCATTCGTGCACATGAATCCATATGCATGCACCGACACACACACGCCATGCGTGCACGCACCTGCACATACAAGTGTACACCGCCCTCCTACAGCCCCACGACCGCATCATGGGATTTGCATGCACTGAAACACACGCCATGCGTGCACCCACTTGCACTTACAGGTGTACACCGCCCTCCTACAGCCCCACGACCGCATCATGGGCTTGGACCTGCCCCACGGTGGTCACCTGACCCACGGATTCATGACTGCCAAGCGCAGGGTGTCTGCCACCTCCATCTACTTTGAGTCCATGCCCTACCGCCTGAACGAGGAGGTGAGATTGAGCAGCAGTCGTGGGCGGCTGTACAGAGGATAGGGATGGGTTTGAGTGCAGATGCGTGGCCGCTACCTCTATTTATGAGTCCATGCCCTACCGCCTGAACGAGGAGGTGAGATTGTGCAGCAGTTGTGGGCGGCTGTACAGATTAGGAATGGGTTTGAGTGCAGATGTGTGGCCGCCACCTCTTATCTATTTTTGAGTCCATGTCCTACCGCCTGAACGAGGAGGTGAGTTTGTGCAGCAGTTGTGGGCGGCTGTACAGATTAGGAATGGGTTTGAGTGCAGATGCATGGCCGCCACCTCTTATCTACTTTTGAGTCCATTCTTGCTTGAAATGTGAGGCAATGAGGAATGGTTGTCATGAACCTCTGACTGTGCTGTACGGGAAACTCGTACAGCACAGTCAGGAAAGCAGTTGTGCAAGGCGTCTGTCTGCTACCTCAACGGTTTGATACCTGCTGAGCGGGCCTCCACCACCTGCTGGTGTCTGTCAGCATGGTGGTCATGCAGACAGGGTAAGTGGGTGGTGGGCACAGGTGTTTTTGAGGGCATGTATTCAGGTGCGCTGACGCAGTCTGTATCAGCTGTCTGTATCAGCGCTGACGCAGTCTGTATCAGCTGTCTGTACCAGCGCTGACAGTGCATACAACATTGTGATTGATGCAAAAACGAGCATTAATAGAAGTGGGAAGCAAAGGGAGTGCTTAATTAGAGCAGTCGCAAAGAATAACAATTGGCCCCTAAAAGCCAAAAGGACTGTTCCTGCTGGGATTCGAACCTGAGTCTGGGGTGTACAATTTAAAATACGGTTTTGCACCGTAGTTGTATACGGAAATATGGCGTATATACGCCATATAATACCTATCGATTTCTAATACGGAAAATACGGTACATAGATGTTCCCCCCCTGTATCACACGGCGTGTGTACCGTACCGTATAATATTTATAATTATACTTATATGGCTCTGGCCAACCCTAGATATGTTCCTGAACAAAAAAGGAGCCAAGGACACACGTCCGGGGAGTTCGCGGTGTCAAAATCTGTTGAAGGAACGGGAAGAAGTCAAGGCAGGATGGCCGCATTTGCTACTAGGACACGTCCGGGAATTAATACTGGGGAGACGCGCAACCTTTGGGGTGAAAGGGTATTCTTGGACTACTCTACAGCAGGACTAAGAAGCGCTTCTCTATGGACTCTAGCTGCAAAAAGAATTGAGCTGAGAGAGCCTAACTCGTAAGGAAATGCACGACCATGGAGTCGTTTCGTAATGTTTTCGTTACTGGATGACAGTCCGTTACTGGACGACACTCATACAGGCTCATGAGCGACAGTGCATACAGGCTCATAAACGTACAGGCACATGTGCAAGTTCGTACAGGCTCTGAACGACAGTGCATACAGGCTCATTGCTTGGGTTCAAGGCAACTCGTTTGTCTGTGCTCAAAAAGGAGGCCGGGAAAGTTGGGAGGTGTAAAAAGAAAGGAGATTCACACTCGCCTTTTTTCCCATAGCCCATGTTCAAGGTGATTCAAATGTAAGCTGGCGTCTGCACCAGCGCCATGTGAAAGGGTTTAAATGACCTCTGGCCTTGAGGGATTAGTACAGTTTATTTAACCTTCCCTTTCTCAGAAATCCATAAAGCCACAGAGCTCTCACACACACACACACACACACACAAACACACACACACACACACGCATACACACACACACGCACACACACACGCACGCATACACACATGCAAACACACACATGCAAACACACATGCAAACACACAGGAGGGCATCATTGACTACGACGGCCTTGAGAAGAGCGCGCAGCTGTTCCGCCCTCGCATGATCATTGCCGGTGCCTCCGCATACTCCAGGTGTGTGTCACATTTATGCTGGTGGTTCTTTGCTGTGCTGTGTGTGTATTTGAGGGGGGGTGTGAATGTGTGTGTGTGTGCTGTTGACTTGTGTGTTATGTTGTTGGTGTGCATGTGCTCGTGCGTGCATGTGGAAGCGTGAGTGCATGTGGAAGCGTGAGTGCATGTGGAAGCGTGAGTGCATGTGCGTGCGTGCATGTGGAAGCGTGAGTGCATGTGCGTGCGTGCATGTGGAAGCGTGAGTGCATGTGCGTGCGTGCATGTGGAAGTGTGAGTCCGTGGGCCTTCAGCGTTTGAGAGCCACCACTTTGCAATGATGCATGGTACCTTCAAAGGGTTAGTGACACCAACTTGGCAGTGACTGCTTGAGCGAGTCATGTGAAATAACCTTGAGTAATCTGACCTGAGTGATCTGACCTTAAGTGATACCCTTGGAAGATCTTACCTGAGTGATGTGACCTTCAGTGATACCTTTAAACAATTGGTGACATCGACGTGGCAATACACATCACGTACAAGTGTACAGAGGGGATCAAGTCGTGGGTTCATTTCTGCCACCTCACGACAATAAGGCTGGATACCTTAATGGGAAAAGAAGGGGTTCGATGGCCTGGACACAGGAGTGTGCTCTGAAGGCTGGCTTTGTTGTGATGGTTTTCAAGACATGGGTGCGTCTGCCGTTGTTGTGTGTTTTAGTACTTTGCAGGGAGCAGTTTCTAGTGCGTTGGAAATGCGCTGCTGCTCAACTTTGCTGCTGCAGTTGCCACCCGCACCTCCCAGTGCTTCTCTCTCAGGCACACCCAAACACGCACTTGCACACACACACACACACACACACACACACATACACACACACAGGAACATTGACTACAAGCGTATGCGTGCTATCTGCGACCAGCACGGCGCTTACCTGCTGTCCGATATGGCCCACATCTCAGGTTGGTGTGTGCGTATGTGTGTGCATGCTTTATGTGAGTGAGTGCGTGCTCTTGGCGTGCAAAAAAGTCTTTGAGCATACGTGCTTCGTCTTCATGTGTATGTGTGCGTGTCCTATGATCTTGCTTGTTGTGCGCTTGTTGCTGACAGCTGCTGGTACTCGCTTTCCTATTACGTTAGGCTTTCTGATCAGGCTTTCTGATCAGGCTTTCGAAAGCACGTGGGCGTGCAAATGCCCATATAACTACGGACACTACTTTTTAGGTTGTACTGCTTTGTTAGAGACGTGCTTGCAGCCTTGCCTCAGTCCGCTGCATTGACACACGCAGTCTCAAGCATACAATGCATATTCTAATGTACAATGCATTTTCTAATATACAAGGCATATCCTAAGTTGACCCTCTTCTCCTCCCACATGCTTGCCACATCGCCATTTCCCTCTCTGCTCCACAATTAGAAATGCTAGTATGATTGAATTGTTAGCATCAATGTTAGTGTAATTGAAAATGTTCAAACTTTGCCCAGCCTGGTGCGCTCCCACAACTCCCAAGACGTGACTACCAAATCGCGCAAACAGACACGCACCCATACATACACGCACATAGAAGTGCATTTACACATACATAGGTATATATACACATGCATGCACGCGCACACACTCAAAACATACACACACATGCACACACACACGCGTACACATTCAAACATACACACTTGCACATGAACGTGTGCACGCATACACACACACACACACACACAAAACAGGCTAAGCTATTTTATACCGATCTTCCTTTTCCCTCTCCACCACTAGCTCTGGTGGCAGGGGGTGCAGGTGCCGCAGCCCCTTCCAGGACTCCCACATCATGACCACCACACACAAGTGTCCCTCTTCAAATCCCAACTGCTCCTCATCATTCCTCTTCTCTTATAGGTCTGGTGGCTGGTGGTGCCGTGCCCGGCCCTTTCCAGGACTCCCACATCGTGACCACCACCACACATAAGAGCTTGCGTGGGCCTCGTGGGGGTATGATCTTCTACCGCCGGGAATTCAAGGATGCCATTGACCAGGCTGTGTTCCCTGTGAGTACGCTGGAGTCCGATTAGGCAGCTAACCTGACAAGACGTGCTGAAAAGAGTATATAGACGCCATTGATAAGGCTGTGTTTCCTGTGAGTTTGCTGGAGTGACATGAGGCGGCTCCCCTGACAAGACGTGCTGTAAAGAGTTCATAGACGCCATTGATCAGGCTGTGTCCTGTAGGCTGTGTCCTGTAGACTCCTGTAGACACTTAACGCTATGTCTTGTCTGTAAAGAGTTAATAGACGCCATTGATAAGGCTGTGTCCTCTGTGCCTGTATATAGGGTTGGCCAAGACCATATATATGCACACAGTTTACGATGTACATACAGTGTTTTTGGCGGGGAAATCACCAAATGTACGGTCGTATGACGGTGTATATATACGGTTCTGGCCAACCCTAGTTGTATACAGTCAAGGCACGCTTTGAAGAGTTTGAAGATGCCATTACCACTTATTGGGCTGTGTTCCCCCTCTGTGAGTTTGCTGGAGCTCCAGTTGGACTTTAGTCAGACATGCCCCAAACAGTTGAAACAAGCTAAAGGCTAGGCTGTGTTACTTCAAGGAAGTAGCGGGTTTGCTGGAGTATATAAAGTCGTACAGTCAGAAGATGTCGCGAAGAAACTGAAGCCGTCGTGGACGAGGCTGTGCTCTCCCTGTGAGTGTGCTGGCATTGAGCCTCATAGGTGTCCTGTTCACCTTTGCTGTGCATACGTACTCTCAGCAAACAAATCCACCTATAGCATCTGACCAGTGGTTTGTCGATTTGTGTCCAGACCTTCAGTGCCAATAATGTTTTCTGGGTGCACAGCAGCACTGCCTGACCTTTGTACTCAGGCACATGCCTACTAGGTCCTGGTAGAGCGACACACAGGCTCACACACACACGCGCGCGCGCACACACACACACACACACACACATCTGTTTACAACCGCAACCCTCCATGGTGCACAGGGATTACAAGGAGGGCCCCACAACCACACCATCAGTGCGCTGGCAGTTGCGCTGAAGATGGCCAACACCCCCGAGTTTAAGCAGTACCAGAAGCAGGTAGGCCAGGCTGTGACAGAGTCACTCACCTCTCTCAGGTGGCAGCGACGATGCACGTGTGATGACCGGGTCACAGGTGGTGGTGGTTGAAGAAGTCTGTTCTGATCATGTTAAGGTAAGGTAAGGTAAGGTTATTTATGGTCGTCGAAGCAGTCTGTCTGATCATGTTGAAGGTAAGGCTGCATCGCTATTTATGGTGCCCCTGGGGGGCGTCTGAGTAGGAGCTACGGGAAAGCCTGTAATTAAACCGAGGAGGCGCTAGAAACAAAATTAAAAGAACAGGGCTAGTCTGCACGGGTCATGTTGGAGTAATGACAACAACCTGTGGCTGTGACGAAACTAGTAGCGGTGCTTGCTATCATGCACACTTTGAACAGGCGATGAGGCGTGAGCGTGTCCTTGCTGTCTTACTATCGTTAATCATTTGGGGCTCAGCGTGTGTGTGCGTGTGTTTTGTGTGTGCGAGTGTGTGTGGGCGGGGGGTTGTGTGTGGGGGGGTGTGGGTGTGGGTGTGGGTGTGGGTGTGGGTGGGTGTGGGTGTGTGGGTGTGTGGGTGTGTGTGTGTGTGTGTGAACCTGCTAAAATATGTCCTGCAAATAACAGTGTAGTGGTAGCTAAGAACTACCAGGCCAAACGTAAATATGTGGTGCCCTTGAGGCCGGGAGGGTGCACACGCAAACTACTTGATTCTGGTGTGTGTCGTCAATTATTCTGTTGAAGTGGCTCAGTGTCACTTTCATCATAATTATGGGGCACGTTGGGTGGTTGAGGCTCCCAACTTGGCCAATGCACGCAGCCCTCTAGAACATGTACAATCAATTGGCTCGCTAAAAGAAACCAGCTATTAACACTTATTGTTAGACAAGGGTAGTGGGTCACGAATGTCTGTACATCTTAGTTTGGGTCACAACTGTGTGTACACAGATTGTACTTGATACTTAATTTCCGTCCTTTTGTAATATACATTGTATATGAAAATGATTTTGAAAGCTTGCTTGGAGCCTTCATTCAGGTATTCAGCAGCAACTATGGGATGCCTATTGCAAGCTTTTATTGCAACTTTCAGCTTCCATTTGGCATCTTTGAACTAACGCAAAAGTTTTGGTAGGTATGCGCGCACACATACACACAAATACACGCACACATATACATACACACACATACACATACACACACACACAGAGACACACACAAAAACACACACACACACACAAACACTCACTCACTCACTCACTCACTCACTCACTCACTCACTCACTCACTTGCGCTCTTTTCCTTCCTTAGGTCATCTCCAACTGCCAAGCCATGGCCAAGCGCATGATGGAGATGGGCTATGGTGTTGTGTCCAGAGGCACAGACAACCACCTCATCCTTGTGGACCTCAAGCCCATGGGCGTTGACGGTGCACGTGTGCAGGTGTGTGCATGTGTTGACGGTGCACGTGTGCAGGTGTTGACGGTGCACTTGCGCAGGTGTGTGCAGGTGGTCTGTGTGCTCTTGCAGCGCTGAGTGTCGCTGCATCCTCAGTGGTGTAGTCCTGTCCTGCCGTACTTGCACGCACGCGCGCGCTCACACACACACACACAAACACACACACACACACACACGTGTGCACCTCTGCAGACTGTGCTTGATGAGGTGTCCATCACGCTAAACAAGAACAGCGTGCCAGGAGACAAGAGTGCCATCATCCCCGGCGGCATCCGCATCGGCACCCCTGCTCTGACCACTCGCGGCTTTAAGGAGGCCGAGTTCCTGCAGATCGCTAACTTCATCGACCGCGCGTGCAAGGTGCGTGTGAGGTGTATGGTTGATGGTATGCTGGTGCGCATGTCCGCGCGAATGCAGGAGGGTTCGCTGCAAGGATGGGCTTGGTCAACTGTAATAGCCAGACGTGGATTTAGGTGTGGTTAGTCATGATATAATGTGCATGTAAATGTGTGGTTAGGTATGATTTGATGTGCATGTGAATGTGTGGTTAGGTATGATTTGATGTGCACGTGAATGTGCGGTTAGGTATGATTTGATGTGCACGTGAATGTGCGGTTAGGTATGATGTAATGTGCATGTAAACGCGTGATTGGGTATGATGTGATGAGCATGTAAATGTGTGGTTAGGTATAATTTGATGTAACTGTTTTTGTGGAAGGGTGTATTGGGTCTTCAGCGCATATTGAATTCTTTTGCAAGAGTGCAGGCATGAGAGGGCAACACACACACACACACACACAGACAAACAAACACACACACACACTTACACACACACACGCACGCACGCACACACATGCAAACACACTTATATCTGCAGATCGCCAAGGACTGTGCCAGCAAGACCCCTGCTCCCGCCAAGCTCAAGGAGTTCAAGGAGTACATGGCAACTGAGGGCAATGCCCGAGCAGACATTGCCGCTCTCAGGCAGGAAGTTGAGGCCTTGGCCGCTGGCTTCCCCATGCCCGGCGTGTAAGGGCTTGACTCGATCTGTTTGAGCTTGATTTGATCTGTTTGAGCTTGATTCGATCTGTGTGAGAGCTGGTGTGACAATGAGGGTAGTGTTGCCTCAACAAACACACACGGCACCTGCAACCCTGGGGCGATTTCCGTCATGTGCCTTTTGCTTGCCTGCTAGTGTGAATATATAGCAGTAGCAGTGTTCCCTGTACTTAGGACGCAGGGGTGTGGCGGTGATGGGTGGTACTGTGCAGGGCACAGTCTAACCGTCAGGCAGTAGTGTATGGCCTTGGTGCTCAGCAGCAGCTTTGTATGGCAATAAGCTGTGCGCTGCTTGCCGCGCAGTTGTGAAGATTCCTGCTTACAAACGCATGCCATTGTGCGGAAGCAAGGAAGATGCTGTGTGAGTGTGAGGCTATGTTTGGTCTTTATTATATGTTATTGATCAGAGAGTTGATGTGTTATTTGAGCAGCGTGACCAGACACTTTCACTACTGGAAAAGGTAGTATTGCCTCATGAACTCATCCGTATGGCAGCACGTCTTGTGATGCTTCACCACTTACCTAGACTTCTGCACTTGCAATTTTTTCTTCTGCCTCTTATGATTGGGGCGTCTTTCTTGTAGTGTTGATCCTGTCTTTCGTTGAAGATTTTGAAACTGAATCTGATTAATACTGAGAAAAAACAAAGAAAATAAGGCCCATAATACAAAGAATCCAGCCAATAAAGGTGAGTATGTGGATGTGGGTGTGGAATGTGTCTCATAATGCAGGATTAAACTGACGCCAATATGCATGCCATGATTTGCATCTAGCAGGCAAAGAAATTATCTGAGGCCTCCTGAGAACTGCAAGTTGAATTCAACCACAGTAATGGCTTCAACCGCTTCAACAGATGCTTAATCATAAGTAAAACTTATAAGCTTGATGCTCATTTTTCTTTCAGCCAATCACACGGTTTTTAAGATTTGTTAGTCCTCACTTCGAGCAAGTTAACAAACCAGGCAAAATCACAACTATTACTATGTCACAACAAATCATGGTAACGGCTTACGCAATGGCAGATCTTATCCAAGTACAAACCACCAATCAGAAGAACGGCACCTCTCTGTGGAGCAACAAGAAACACATACTAGATTAGAAAAACAGTTACTCTTCCCTGAAATGCAACGAGACCATATACACTCAAATCTGCTAGAACAAGTTGTATCTATGATTTATGCTTCACCAGAACCTATCTGCCTCTATAAAGTGAAAGCCCATAGTGGCATTGCCGGAAATGAATGTGCAGATGCAATTGCCAAACACTCTGCCTTACATGATGGAGGTCATGACATGCACTTTCAGCCTCCAGCTCCAGACGGTAATGCATACACACACCTTTACTGGCTTGTGGCTAAAGGCACCGGTGAGAATCCCAGCGGAAGAGGGACAACTACACCTAGGCTTCGTGCACTCTCTGATCTAAAGGCCAAGCTGAAAACAGAAATGTGCAAATCACACAGACTGGGGAGTGCCAAAACAAACACAGGGTGTTACAACTACTGGAAGGACCTTAGACCTTTGGTCAATAAACAAATCACAAATGCTTTCTGGAACAATAATACTTAAATTCTACGAAAGGCGTAATGTTATGAGGTACCGCACTGGTACAATATTTAATCAAAAACACGCTACTGGCACGGCTTCTCTCCCAATGCAAACTGCCCCATCTGCCCTTGCACTACTGATAGTGCGCTTCACATACTCTCAGGTTGCCAACACACTAAAATGAGGAACATGATTATAAAACCCCATTATACGGCAAGCGTGCTGATTGTCCAAGCACTACAAAAGGGACCATGCGGTGTCAACCAAATTGCCTACACTGACGTAGGCAGCACAGATAAACTATCAGAGCGAGGCCTAGATCTGAGAAACACTGCCAACATAACACTGCCCTCTTGGTTGCTTCCAAAACTAACAGAACATGCTTAAAAAGCCTCTTCTCGTCCTGACGCCATCCTAATTCTACCTAGCACTGTGTGCTCCTCTCGCTTACCAACCCGCTACCTATCTACCTTCGCATGGATATTTCCAACGTTCTCAGCCGTGCACTTTCTTGCCTTCGCCTTTCTGGCCATAACTTTCTGGTCCAAAGAATGCGTCAGGAATAGAAAGCCATATGAGCTCAGGATCTGTGACAAATGTGGCTGGCACTCTGTTCAGGATGAGGAACACATTTTGCTGGACTGCCCGCATGAGCATCTTGTTAGCTATCAGCACACAGCACCGCCAGCTGGTCTTCCCACCTTGGTATGAGGATAGCCCAACTCGTTTGAGGACTTTTTTGAACCAATCTAATATATATGGTGTAGCTTCTTTTGTGGCTGAGTGCCTAGCCCTTTTCCCTTGATTTGTTCCGATATCTTTTTGGTTTGGTTTCAGGCTTTTTCCAAGCTTCCGCTCGGATGCCCCCTAGAGGCATATATAGTGATGTAACCTTACCTTACCTTCCCTTAACGACCCGCAACCCAAACTTCCAACAGCTTGCTAAAGACAAGAAATTGAATCCAAACCAGTGGGAGGTTTACCTGGTTGAGTTTAAATTCTGTGAAGACACTAGGCCTGATCCCCAACTCCAAAAAGCAAAAGCACAGCACAGCATGCTTATTGCCAACCTAAACAGACAAGGATATAAGGAAGTCAAGCTTCACGTGATTCTCGTTGGAGCCATGGGGACTATCTACATAGACTATACAGACAAACCTCTGGCAGACCTTAATCTGGATTACCATAAGATTAAAAATTGACACACAAACTGAACGAACACTCCATCAGACATGCATCTGCACTCTAAAAACAAGGTATGCACTGCAATATAACACAAGCAACAACATTCAAGGACTGGGTCTGGGTGCTACGACACAAAACCCATCCCTGACCCACATTAATTCTTTGTAATTGTTTGCCTGGTGCGGGCACCTAAGTAACCCCCTCCCTTAATCATGCTGGCTGTGTCATCACTACCAGCGGAGTCTTTTCTTTTCTTTTCTTTCTTCTTAAACAGTGTTGTGCCTTTTTTCCCTTCCAAGGTTTTTTTGTAGTTGCTACAAGTTTGGTACTACAACAACAACAATCACAATTTTTGCATGTCTTACATACGCAGCCTCGCAGTCGCACGTTTTGACTGATGGCTTTATCTGTAAACCCTGTAAACCCTTTAAAACTTTGAACACCATGCAAGAAAAGCAACACTGTGACATCACAAAAAGCGCACGGGAATTACTGCCGTCCCTCATTTTGAGGTAGCGTGAGGCTCAAAAAATTGTATGCACTGTATAGCGTACCATGTTTGCCATAACTAAGGACTGTCCATGGGTCCGCAGGAAAAACATTGCTTTTTGAAAAAGCTCAGAATAAGAGGCTGCTTTCGTAAGTATAACCCATCATTTCCGTCACAGGTCATAGAAAAGGAACATTTGAAACTACAGGTACCTGTCATGCTATTAGGTCAGGCAGTGGCATGGACGAATCGTGTGATTTATCCCCTGGGATTTAATGTGGGCAACAATTTTACGGTTATTCGGTTGTTCCCCTGGGATTTAATGTGAGCAACGGTTTTGCGGTTATTTGGTTGTTTGGCCAGTTTAGATGGCCCTCTTGTAACAAACTCGCTCTTTCCTCAGACTACCATCTCCTCTTGTGCGTTGCTTGAGCCGTCGATTCCTTCTCGCGTGGAGAGGGAGGAGACGTTAAACACACCTTTATGGTCTTTTTGAGTGCGGGTTAGGCAGGTTTCCCCGCTACGTTAAAACTTGAGAGAGATTTTAATACTTACCTTACATTGGTACTTACATTGGTACTTACATTGAACACTCAAGATTCCTCACTTTCATGTTAAATGGGGGGGATATGGCTCATACTTGCAATCCATGCTTAATCTGCTGGGTGTGGTGCGTGGCCTGGGTGTGGTGCGTGGCCCGGGTGTGGTGCGTGGCTTGGGTTTTGGAGCTGCTTGTGTCCTTTGTTCTCTCTTCTGTTCCGCTGCACTTTGTTTTCTTGGCGCTCCTGGTTTCACGAGGCTCTCTCAGCCTCTCACACGCTCACTGACAATTTCATGCACACACACAAACGGGTTTTCTTGAACAAGCTTTCTTCTGTTAGTATTCTGCTCTCTGCTCTATTGCGGTCCGCTTAGGCTCTTCTGCAGACAGACGTTCCCTCTTATCTTTTACAGACGCTTCCCCTTTTGTTTAGATAGGTTTGGCTTTTTTCTAAGCTTCCGCTGAGATACCCTCTGAGGCATATATAGTGATGTAACCTTAACCTTAAGCTGGCACCATGATTCGTCGTGACATACCAGCATGATTGAAACGCTACACAAATTTTAGCAACATCGGTTGAAACGATGCAGGAAAAGACAGTATGTCTCATCGAGCCATTCGGCACTTCTTCAGGCAAGCGCAATAATTCAGCTTTGTACATTATTGAGAGGGTTTACAAGGGTTTACATAGGGGGGTAACCGGCAGCCACATGTTGGGCTGATAGGCATTGTTAAATCAGCCAGCGTAAAGTAAACGTAAGGTTGTAAAAGAAATGGTCTCAGCCAGTGCCATATTGTTCTCTAAGGAAGTGATAAGTAAGAAGTGATGAATGAATGAATGATGAAAGGCAAAACCTGAGGCAATAAAAAGAGCCCGATGGAAAGCCACGACAAGCAGTTCAGGCGTGTTAACTGAACACCAGAATGTAAAACCCAAGGGGAGGAAGGGAGCGCCACATTATAGACCCATGACTGTTCATGCAAACAAATTGGAAGCTGAGTTCAAATATAACATTTGACTTACAACAGTGCACCAGCATGTACGTTCTAAGAAAAGCACAAGAAAAGTGTTGAAGGGAAAAAGCTTTGCCTCAAGTTGCTAGGTTGTTTGAGCCCCATCCTGGCCTAGCTGGTTGCTGCACATACATAGAAACTCAACCATCTCAGTCCACACTCCCGTGATGTTCAAGCCACAGCAAGCTAGCCAACAAATACCACAGCGTTTTTTCACCCTAGAGGTGCAACTCACAGCAAGCAAAGGCACCACGACACACAGCCAGCCCAGGCTATCTCTTAGAAAAGGGGCGTACATTATTGAGTGACAACCAAGATGTGCCCATCTCTCTGTATGTGGTGTTGACCTAATTATAACAAAACAAACTACGCACACCATGATGTGACGGTGATTACAACTTATAATTCAAGCATTGCCTCTTTCAGCCTGTCCAGCAGTACACCACGCTGTTGCTCAATGCTTCCCGACAGCTCAGACTCATCACACAGCACCAGCACATCACAGCGCCGCTTGACTTGTGCCATCCGCAATGCAGCCTTGCCGTACATCTGTCTTGCTGGATGGCGAAGGTAGTCACGGTCACGCTGCGTGACTGCGAGCACAACGCCGCGGGGGCAGCTGGGGTGTGGCACTTGTAGCACATGGTACCCATGCACCATTGCTGCTTGCACTTCATAGTACCCCTGCAGTGCTTCTGCTACCTCTCTGGTTATGCTGCTGCGCTCTTCACTGATACTTTTCATTCTTTCTGCTTGATGCTCCTCTGCAGCTTGCAACAGCTTGCTGTCGCTCAACCCACCCCCAGGCAAGCCCACGTGCTGAGCCTCCCAGTGGGCACTGGCCAGCTTACCCAGGTCGTTCCCCACTGTGAATTTAGGGGCTCCCCTGCTGCTTGCCTCCTTGAACACCTGCTGTGCTAGGCTGCGCAAGTTAGTTGTGTCCCCCCCCTTTCCTATGGCTGTGAGCATCGCCCATGCAGAGAGGGTATTTGATACCTCCTGCTCATTCCACTGCCGCAGGTCTTGCTGACTGCCCCATGCTGCTAGTGCATCTACACTGCTGTCAAAGTGGCTGGACAGCGCACAGCTGAACAAGGCATTGCTGAAGTGCTGCCCTGGCTGGTTACTACTGCTGCTTTTCTGCAGCAGCCCGCCCACCAACTGACTGTACACTGCTGCATCGTACCAGCGGAGTGAACCAAGGGCTTGGAGGGTGTTGGACAGACATTGTGAATTGCTCTCACTGTTGCGCTGTGCGATGGCAGCTGCCAGTGCCTTGATGGCACCAGCATTATACCATTCAAACTGCCCCAGAGCCCACAGGGTGTTGGACAGCTCTTGTGGCTTGGCTGTGCTAACGCGCTGCTCCATGGCAGTGACCAGCTTGGTGAGGATGCTGTCATCACAGTGCCAGCCAAGGGTGGCCAATGCCCACAGGGTGTTGGACAGCTCTTGTGGCTTGGCTGCGCTGATGCGCTGCACCATGGCAGTGACCAGCTTGGTGAGGGTGCTGTCATCACAGTGCCAGCCAAGGGTGGCCAGTGCCCACAGGGTGTTAGACAGTGCTTGTGGCATAGCTGTGCTGCTGCGCTGCACCATGGCAGTGACCAGCTTGGTGAGGGTGCTGTCATCACAGTGCCAGCCAAGGGTGGCCAGTGCCCACAGGGTGTTGGACAGGTCTTGTGGCTTTGCTGTGCTGCTGCGTTGCACCATGGCAGTGACCAGCTTGGTGAGGGTGCTGTCATCACGGTGCCAACCAAGGGTGGCCAGTGCCCACAGGGTGTTGGACAGGCTCTGTGGCTTGGCTGTGCTGATGCGCTGCTCCATGACTACTGATCCTGCTGCTACGATGGCACTGACATTGCTGCTACTTCCCATATTCACGCCATTCTTTTGCAGTGTTGCTAGGGCCCAGAGTAGGTTAGACCACTCCTGCGATTGCAATGCACAGCTTAAATTATAATGGTGTCTAATGTTAAAAAGCACTTTGTTATGGATTTAGGATGTACCCCAAACAACAAAGAACCAACAAGGCATTTATTCTAGCCCTCAAGCCGCATTGTTGCATTCTGCAATCAAATTGACCAGGAACCTATTCAAAGCCAGTATTCTGAGATGGTCCTATTAAAATCAGAAACTGTAACGAGGATAAGAACGTCACAACGCAAGCAGGTTTTCCAATCATGGGGGAGTACCTTGCCCCACTGATCAAAAATGTACAGGCATCTTTAAATTGACATGCTGCACTTCAGGCCTGCTGGCATAACTACCCACCTGTGGCTTGGCACCTTGCATCACCCCCAGGTTGCCTGCAATCTCAGCAACAAGGTGCTGCAAGCTGCCTGTGTGCTCAGCAGTTGCAAACGCCCAAATTGCATTGGACGCGTCTTGAGGCACACAATGCTGGTCCCTGCGCAGCATCTCTGGCAGTCGTTGGGCAGCCACTTTAAACAGCTGCTGCACAGCATGGCTGTCCTTGCACAGAATGCCTGAGGCACTGACGCCATAGATCAGCCTGCTCCAGTGCCTGCAGGCCTCGTCAGCTGGCTGGTCCATGACTCTGCTGTTCCCTGCATGAAGGGCAACAACATCCACCAGCTGGTGCATCTGACCGTTCCTCACTTGGCTGTTAACATCCACCAGCTTTGCCAGCGACCAAGCAACGAGGCCCAACTGGAGGCTGCTGAACTGCTGGACAGGTGCTGCTGCTGCTACTGCCGCTGATGCATCTCCAAGCAATTGTGCTACAAGCATGCTGCTTGCCTGCACGATGCCCTCACGCTCTTGATGGGAGTACCGCTTGCGGTCCCTTTTGTCTTGCTCAATGCACTTGGCTAAGGTATAGAGTGCACGCTGAGCCTTCAGGGGAGTGTTGGCACAGGCAGCAGCTTGCAGGCAGGCTTCAAGGGGTGAAGGTCCAGAGTTGTTGACACTGCTACCTATAATGGCAGAGATAAGAAGTATTGGCGAGGAATTGGGTCTGGCATTGCCGTAGGGGACGTTGTTGCTTGGAAATGCCTCAAATCAATCACTGAGAGAAAGAGTAGCAGCAACAGCATCATACTTTGAGCGATTAAGTCATACCAAAGACATGCTATAGCACGCAATTTAAAGCTGTGCAGACTGCTTACTCAATCCAGATCTTATAAGTGCATGATGTCCCCATGGGAAGCACACCCTAAACTGTATGTTTCTTTTCTGCCTATTCGATGAACCCCATTGCCTCTCTCAGGCAGATCAAACATACGTTCATAGACATAATTGAAATCTTGTAGCAAGCACAATGGCAGTCAGGGGCAATGTGGTGGTTTGCATTTTCTCATTTTTAAGGAACCTGGCAGAGATAAGCCTGCAACCAGACATGCTCCATCCACCTGTGCTCCAGCACATCAGCGTCTGTCATGTCATGCATTAATATTGTTGTGTCAAAATGGTGCTGGAGGGCTGGGTGGTTTTGGCTGGGGGGGGGGGTTGATCCCACGCATCCACGACCTGACTGCGCCAAGTGTGGAAAGTATCTCTAAGCTTGCAGCCTGTTGTTGCTCGTGCTTTTTGCTGTTCACTCCCTTGTTATTACTATATTTTTAAGCCACTCCAAACTTCTCCATCAAAAGCGGCCAAGGAACGAGAGAGGTGATTTATGCTAAGTTGTTAGCGCAGAACAGCCCATGTTTGAGTGTACCAGCCGTGGCGACGCTTGTGTACGGCCTTCGCCCAGCTCTGTCAACCTAGATTGCATGCCATGGAACATGGAACATGACTTATAGTAATCCAATGCAAAACAAACTGCTTGGATAGCGTTACACAGCTCTAAATTGTTCACTCATCACATTCGACGTACCGGGCGTCGGTCCGATGTTCACAAATGTATCGCCTTCGAATGCAGTCGTTCCCGTGCCAAAGTCCCCCTAAATAGTGCCAATAAAATTCTTTCCAGCAGAAAGCCCCTCTACCTCATCTGAATGCAATACACCTACTCGCTTTCATTTCTTTACCAGTGAGCTTTGGCGGCATTTCAGCATTCCAGGGGCTGACTGGGGCTCGGTGCCTAATCAGTGATTAGTAATCACACCCACTTTGGCAGGGAAATCGTGCAGTTCGAAACTTGCAGCTGACGACATCTACTTCAGGATGCAAGCAAAGATACATCTACAGCTTTTAGTTGCAATTTCGAGTTTGGAGCAGGGGAACTGGGAAAGCCTTTGAGAGGGAGGCACTCACACGAGAGGCACAGTGGTCCCAAGACAGGAAATCCGTCGCTCCATGCTCCATACGTGCTGCGAGCTTGAGCCCTTTCGTTTTAAACCCATGCCAGAGCTGGAGTGTGGAAGGTTGAAGCACTAAACAAAATCTAAAGGGGCCAATTGGTGGTCTGGTTGGATCGGTGAAACATTTTGAAGCGTTACGTGCAGCAATTTAATTTTTGCCTGCGCTTTTTTGGCCCCTGTTTGTTCATCTCACTTACACATCAGAGTTGCGGTACGACTGTTCCAGGCCTCTGAAGACCTTTTGGGTTTGAAGGGTGTGATATGGTGCAGTGTGAGAGCAGTGATGTCTGTTGTTGATCCCATACATTCCTAAATTCCAGATTGTGAGCCACCTGCTGGGTCTTTCTGCCTGCTTCTTTGCATGTAAGAAATCTAAGCTATCCAATACAACTATCAGGTCCTGAAATGGTCATCCCTGATTGTCGGCCCGTCCATACATTTAAGCACAGTGACTGAGCACCCCACCTCCAGCCTACCTCTGTCCCCTCCCTGCCTCTGTCGCTTGCTGGTTGGCTGTGCATCACTCCTTCTGTCCCATCTGCCACTCTCTGGCTGATTGCTAGCTCTGTTGTGGGGAGGGCGCGTAACTGAGAACAGAGAACAGGGGGTATATCAGGAAATATCAGTGTTGTGAGCACTGTTCCTTTAATAGGTCAAAGGCAAATGCACACACACATGCACTCACACACACACGCGCACACACACACACACACAAACACACATTCTTTCATATCAAGAAATAAATAATGATAGGAATTACGTGTTTGACAAACAGACGCCAATCGGACGACACAAACAGGAACCCCTTTCATCTCTTCCATCTCTGGTAGGTTTAAGGCTGATTCACAAACGTTTTGCATGAATCCATTACTCCAATGTATGTGGCACAATAAGGAGAAGCAGATACACACACTTCCGTTAAGGCATTGCCGTACGTGCATGCCATTCTGAGAACTCCCTCTCAGGAACTCACCACCCTGCTTCCAGCGGTCTCCGTCACTGGCCTGAATTTGGCTACTCCAACTCCTTGTCTGAGTAGAGTCCCCCTTAGGCTCTAAATCTGTTGGCATTTTTCAGGGCACTCTATGTAAGTACCAAATTTGGTGGTGTAGAGAACAGAACGTGGACACACTAAACCCTTTCATGTACGTGTTGCAGTGTGCACACCAAGGATGCGCAAGAAGATACACACCCCGATTGTTTCTCTGTAACGACAGCAGGGCAATGCTCACCCTGCACACCCACAGCCTTCCTGCGTGGTGTGCAATCGCTGCTGGGCTGCTGCACACCACCATGTCCGATGTCCCTGCAGCTGTTGTTGCGCTGAGGGTCAGAGGGCAAGGATGCTGGAGGTGAATGGGCTTGGAAAACTGACCGCACACGTGAGGGGAGGGGGAGCAAGATTGGGGATAGAGCGAGGGAGGGGGAGACGAGCAGTGAACGGTAGGTAGTGCACACAGGGCTCGCGTGCATGGGAGCAATGGCTGAGATGGAAGTTAAATATGGAGGGGGCGGAAGCAGGAGTGTGGAGTGGTGGAAGCAGGAGTGCGGAGACGTGCTTCCAAGCAGGGACACGGAGGAGGTGCTTTACAAGCAGCAACATGGTTACATGGTTTCGTGATTACAATTTTTTATCAAACTTGATTTGTTTAGCAAACTCCAAAGAGATGCAAAAGGCTAGAAGAAAGCATGAGGGACCATGCGTGCCACATATTTTCCTGCGCGCATAATAGATTTGAAACTTAAACAGGCGTAAGAGGGTGCAACATGAATTCAGAGTTTGTCGCTGCCGGAGCGATTAGCAACTGATCAACTGGAAGCGAATTCGCCTTTCGTAACAAAATAAATAAAAATGAGCATTCCCGACAACCGTGGAGGCAGCTGGGAAGGTCGGTTCGGTGAGCGGGACAATTCGCGCAGCAGCTGTGTTCACTCGATAGAAAAGCACGAAGTAGTGATGAGCATGAGAAGCACATATGGCAAACGGGCGTTGTTGCAGTGCCAGGAAATGTCCCATAATTCAAACTGCAGATCCTGCTGCCGCGGCTGGATATCTAGCAGGGAGGGCATCTGCGCCAGAGCCTGCTGCCAGCAGCTATGGGGGATTGAACACACGTGTGGCTGAGGTAAGCAAGGTTGCTCTGCAAAGGAGTGTACTGGGGGCGGCAGCATGGTGTGTGCCTCCTTGTACGTATGATAACGGCTGCTGTGGCCACGTGCTTGGCCACGCAAACGAGTTTTGTCTTAACGAGCAGAAGGCTCCTCATCATGTGCATGCACATCCAGTAATGTACGCAATTACGTACCTCCTACTTGCAGAAAATCTCTTACATCAGGGAGCACAAGCTGGCAGAGAACCGCCCAGTGTACGTGAGCAACGATCGCGACGGGACGTTGGCTGCCGTGGGGGGCGGCGAAGCGGACTCATCCACAGGCTCAAGTGGAGCCAACTCAGCAAAATGGGTGCAGCCTAGCGGTACGTAGGAGGAGTGGTGAAGGAGGGGGTGGGAGGAGGAGGAGGAATTGCAGGGTCGACGGGTCTCTTATCCAATAAGATGGGCGAGGATAAGATAAATGTAGGGTTTTGCCCGCTGCGGTTGTGGCAGATATGCCTACCATTGTGTGGGATAGGAATAGTAAAGAAAAGAGCGTGCCGTAAGTCTATGCTTAGACAGACGGGCATGAATTTAGGAAGGACACAAGCCAAAAGACAAGATCAGTCCCACCAAAATGAAACGCACACACACCTAAAAGAGGCCGCACAAATCAAAGGGGGAAGAACTTTGCTTGCACAGTGCATTCAAACTAAGTTGCAAGCTTCACCAGTGTGCCAATCAATAAATCAGGCGGCTGCTTAATGGTTTGGCGAGGTGATGCTTAATCGTCCCGTGTTAAGCATACAATATACAATGCATGTTAAGACCTTTTTTAAAGTCTGAGGCGGCCATAAGAAGGCAACTTGCTTTCAAATAGCCAATAACGTGTTTGCGTCCAAATGATGATACCTTTGTAGGCAGGCAGCCGGGAGAAATCATAATGTCCGCAGGCTGCTGATGAAGATGTGCTCTGCAAATAAAATATAAGGGTCAGCAAACATGAAGGACAGACTCTTTATTTGTGCACACACTAGCCAGAGCCAAACGAAAACTGAATTGGCCTCCTGCGGCTTATGTAGGTCCTAGGCGGCCTGGAGAAGGCACGGAAAATGAAGAGCAAGGGATTGTCGATGCTGAGCTGCAGCCTGGAGGGGCCTCCCTGCACATCACGTTGCTAGCAGCTGGCTTCATCATAGGTGAGAAACCGCACAACAAGCGTGCTACAGGCATGCACGGAATCAGCCTCCCTGAAACGTCAAAACCTTCTGCAACGTCACGCATGCTCCCTTATATTAGAGTGGACTAAAGTTTATGGTTATATATCAGACTGACGTGCTCACTTCAACACGTGTAGCATCTTCCAAAGTGGCCTCCTTGCCTCAATTGAAAAGGCTAATTCGTCATTTTGTGCACTCATTGTTTTTGTTTGAGCGATTCATGCTTTTAAAGAGCAACAGTGTTCTTCCACATAAGTAGCAGCGCGTGGGAAGCAAATCTCATCAAAATTTTGTGTGTGCATGTGTCTGGACTCCATCAAGCTACAATGCGTGTCTCATACACTACCTCTTCGTCCTTGTATTCTCCTTTTCCTACAGGCCCCTCCGGCTCATCTGTGCGAGACATCATGAGGCAAACAGGCTGTGACATCAAGTCCTGGACAGAGCCTGCAGGGCTTCACAGGTAGGCCGTGAGCTATCAATTATATTGTCCAAGTATATATCCTTGTTCTTTGGCGGGATTTTTAGTTGCAGACACAGTTAGTTGCTGCTCCAAGACATAGCAAAATTCTGCAGCAGCTGACGCTGCTGCCAGTGATTTCTGGGCTTTCTGCCTTCTGTGGGATATTCGATCCTATAGTAATGAGGTCTGCTGGTGAATGTTGCTCGCCTGGCCTCATGACTTCCTGCTTTGGGCTCCTTTATTTATACAAACTGACCCAGGCAGGTCCCATGTATCTGCAAGGTCTTTCGCACCTTCGTCATTGAGGGAGACAGCGTTGCTGCTGGCCATGAAACCATGGCACGACGTCATGTTCGTTACGTTCCTCCCTCCTCCTCATCACCAACAGCCGCAGGCCCTCCCGCACTTTCGTCATTGAGGGGGACAGCGCTGCTGTTGGCCACGCCATTGACATCATCAGCGCAGCGGTGGATCGGTACAAGGAGCTGTGTGAGGGCCGTTGCCAAGGTGTGGCGTTGAGATTTTTCAACCTTGACCAAGGAAAAGTATGTTTTTATGTTTCTGTACATGCCTTTCATCCCTTTCTGTTCTGTGACGGCCGTTGCTGACGTGCGACATTACAACTATGTAACTCCTCTAAAACAGCGCAGTTCTTTTATAAGATGCGTACAGTCTCTTCATACTCTCTATTGTCTGTACTTCAGTACAGATGTTATTATTCCTTCCAATGATTTGCTCGGGCGCATTTGTTTCCACCTCCTTCATCTTGATTTGCCACCGCTGAAGCCGCATGTTTGTAGAGGCTCTGTCAATGGGCTTTGCTTAATAAAGAATTCAGGTCACTGCCTTCATCTTGATTTGCCAACACTGTAGTCGCCTTTTCTAGAGGCTCTCATAATGCATGAAGTGGCGGGCTTTGCATACTTCAAGCAACCGTGCACTGTAGTTGCCGTCTTTAAGAGGCTCTCATAACGCATGAAGTGCTGGAAACTGCATACTTCAAGCAACCGTGCATTGTAGTTGCCGTTGTTTAAAGGCTCTCATAATGCATGAAGGGGGGGGGCTTTGCATACTTTAAGCAACCGTGCACGCACTCAATATCACTGTGTACCCCTTTTTCCGGAATGCATCGTTAAAGTCCTTTTTCCCCAGAACCACATCATTCAGGGCATCTATACATTTTTACTAAATCATCCAGTCTCAATAGGTCGTGTCAGCAGCGGCTAGCACTAATTGACCCTTTCATTTGTGCTCTGTACAGCACCTACTGTACCTACAGTACCTACAGTGTGCTACAGTGTGCTATGTACAGTACCTACCTACAGTACCTACAGTACCTACAGTACCTACAGTACCTACAGTGTGCTACAGTGTGCTACAGTGTGCTACAGTGTGCTATGTACAGTGTGCTATGTACAGTGTGCTATGTACAGTACCTACCTACAGTACCAACAGTACCTAACCCACAGTAACTGAGATCTGCCTTAATTGCAGGGCAAAGTGTCTTACTGGCCCTTTTATCTGTACTATGTACTGTGATCTTAATTGCCTTAATTGCAGGGCAAAGTGTCTTACTGGCCCTTTTATCTGTACTATGTGTTGAGGTTATATACTGTGATCTTAATTGCCTTAATTGCAGGGCAAAGTGTCTTGCGCCTGCAGAGGGTCATGGGGGTTGAATTCAGCTACCAGCCCCCACCACGCAATCTTGTCCCGTTTGCTGCATCCCTAAAAGGCCACATGGGCAGGTGCGTGACATGATCTCATGGCGCAATAATAAATACACGCGGCACATGTCGAATGTGTTGCTTCAATCTTCTCCCATTTCCTACATTTCTGGACACCACTGCTTGCATTTCTGGACACCACTTGAGCACGTGTGAGTAAAAGTTGGGTGCTACTGATTTTTTGTTGCGGGGCTTACCTAAAAGATAAATCGTGGCGCAAATATAAATACACACGGCACACGTCGAATGTATTGCTTCAATCTTGTCCCATTTCCTGCAATGCTGGACACCACCTGGGCACGTGTGAGTACAAGTTGGGTGCTACTTTTGTTGTTGCGGGGCGTACCTAAGAAATAAATATAAACTTGACCATCCCTACTCTTTAGCAAAGCAGTACTCCAAAGTTTTTAGAGTCAGTTCCTTTATGCCGTGGTGCACCCTTCACTCCTTTTGCTCCTACGCTATAACAGGGAGATCAATTCTAAGAGGTCAAGCTCTCAGCAAACCAATGAACACATTTTAACATGGTGCTCTCCACGCTTAACCTCAATATTTCAGGTTCCCCAAGCCTCCAGAGATGGATGCCTCGGTGTTCCTGCACCAGCAACAGGCCGCGGCCCCCACTGCACCTACCCCTGCGCCCAACATCATGATGTCTGTGCCATCAGGCTACATGCTTCCTCCCTACATGCCTCCTGGTAATGCCCCCACTGCACCTACCCCTGCGCCTAACATCATGATGTCTGTGCCATCAGGTTACATGCTTCCTCCCTACATGCCTCCTGGTAATGCCCCTCAACTCTCATTAAGTACTAAAACCCCCACTGCACCTACCCCTGCGCCTAACATCATGATGTCTGTGCCATCAGGTTACATGCTTCCTCCCTACATGCCTCCTGGTAATACCCTTCACTCTCATTAAGTACTAAAGGCTACATGCTTCCTCCCTACATGCCTCCTGGTAATACCCCTCAACTCTCATTAAGTACTAAAATTTTGAAAGAGATGTGTCCTCCCTACTTGCCTCCTGGTAATACCCCTCAACTCTCATTAAGTACTAAAATTTTGAAAGAGATGTAAGTGTCCTCCCTACATGCCTCCTGGTAATACCCCTCAACTCCCATTAAGTACTAAATTTTGAAAGAGATGTAAATGCCATTCGGCTGCATGCTTTCTGTATAGTGGGCACATATACTGCGCAAAGTACAGAATTGGCGTCTGTCGGATCACCCTTTTAGCTACGATACACTTCCCCCCTGAATCCCTTAAAGTGCCTCATATCCTGCGTGCACGCTGTAAAGTGCAATTACCATCAGGCTATGTTCAAAATGTCCCCCTACCGGTAAGCTGGTCAGCATTTACACGTTATAAAGTAGGGCAACGTGGCATATCCCCATGTCTCTTAATTCAAAATATGTTACTTTTGTTGATTGTTAGATTGGAATATACTTGTAAAGCGTCGTACCTGCCACCAGCTGGTGCTGAAAGGTGTGTGTATGTCGTAAACATGACCCTAGCATACACAAGATCCGAACTGTGTCATCAGCATTGCCTGCAAAAAACGTCATTTTGCCAACGTGCTTTCTTCCGCTGTTTGGCACAGTTACTTTTCCTGCGACAATTTTGATGTTGCGCAGGCTTGGGCTACAACGACGTCCCCGATCCAGCAAGCCTCAGCAGTGGCGGCTTCAATGCAGATCTGCTGCACATGGATCACTTGTCGTACATGAGCCTGATGCCCTCCTCCCCCATGACGTTTCCAGGTGCACACGATCAGATCCTCCCTGCTTAGTGTGCGCATTAATTTAACTAGCGCTTGATTTGAACGCGGCAGCTGCAAGTACACCTGTTGTGCATGGCAGATGTACACCTGTTGCATCATTGATTTATTGTGCATGAGCCTGGTCGATGTATCAATTCATCGTGCATGAGCCTGATGCCTGTCTCCTCCGTGAAACGTTGCAACTGCAAACCGCACGTGTCAAACCTGTGAAATTTCATTGTACGTGCTCCCCCATGCCTTTCTTCCCATCTTCTTTCCAGGTGCAATCAATTGATAATGAAAGGCATATCAGATCTGCATTGATCGTTGTGTGCGTTTCTTGATGCTCGTTTCATCCACGACATTTCCAGGTTCAAACAATTAATGGATATGTCACTGCTGCAGCAGTAAACAGTGCGCGTGACAGATAGCATCAGTTAATTGTGTGCATACCAAACCTGTAAAAATTAATTGTTCATATTTTTAGACAGGGTTGTTCAGTTCGTTTCTTTGGGAGCAATAAGGGTTCAATAAAGTTTGTGAAAGTTCTAGAACCCTCAAACAGTTCGAAGGATTAAGTGTGCAATTTTGGGAAACGGGCCCTTGGGCTCCTCCCCCAACCTTCAAATCTTCCCAATTAGTTGTGTATGTTTATAAATAATTATAGGGGGGAAAAGGTGCCGAAATGGGACCATGTCATCATTGTAGAGCAGAAAAAGGAGAACTTTTAAGGTGCAGAGCAAGTGCCACGTTATACACATCCTTAGCAGTTCATAAATGTGTGACAAGTGTGGCCAAAAGACCAAGGAAACTTCCTGGCCTGATACAGATTATAGATCATATTTTACATAAAAATCATTGAACATGTTACTTTTACTGCAAGGAAAGAGTGGGACTGAACTGGGGGGGGTGGCTGTCCCTTGCAATTTCGACAGACACATGCTGTAAAGTTCGAAGAACTCTTAAAAGTTCGTTGAACTTTGACCGAACTCCAAACGGCACTTTTCAAATTTGTTAAAATGCGTTTAAGGTCGCAAACCTGAACTCTTGGCCGAACTTCGATCTGAACAACCCTGCATATACATGTAGTTTTTCTTCCCCATAGCATTTCTTCAGTGCATAGCAGAGTGGTTGATATTTCTGATTTGCAATTCTCTACTGTTTTATTCCATATGTGAGCAAGATGCCCGTCTGACTAACATAAAGCTCTACTTTTGTAACCTTGCTTGATTACAGTGCCTGCCTCATTTCATGAGGAAAACGACATGCAAGAGACATCATTAGATAAACCTCTCATTCGAAATGGTGTTTGTTTCTACTCTCGTGTTTTGACGCACTTCGTTGATCCCTTCACCGCATGTAAGAAAAAGAAAAAGAACGCAGACAGTGTATACACCACCGGCATGGATTAGGAAAGGAGGACTCACACGTAAACCTCATCTCTCCACCCCATCTACAGAACTCCTGCACCCCAACACAACGCTGTTGTTATAGCGGAGGACTTATGCACTGCCGACAAGCCGGCGCGTCAGCTTGTCGGCAGTGCATAAGTCCTCCGCTATAACAAATTCGAACATCCTACCTCACCCTCCCCTTCCACGCACATGTGGGACTCAACAGCACCCCCGCCATCAATTGCACCTCAATTGCACCCTCGATAGCACCCACCCTTAATAGCACCTAAATAGCACCTCAATAGCACCCTTAATAGCACCTCCATAGCACCTTTGCCTTTTGACAGACTTGTGCCTATACCTCTCTGTCTTGCTCACTCATCCCTGTATTCAGGCGCGCCCCCTTCCACAATGTTCTACGCGACCTTGTGCCTTTCACCTCTCTGTCTTGCTCATTCGTCCCTGTAATCAGGCGCGCCCCCTCCACAATGTTTCTATGCGCCCTCGCGCTTTTTACCTAACTGTCTTGCTCACTCACACCTGTATTCAGGCGCGCCTTCTTCACAATATTTCTACGCGCCCTCGTGCCTTTTACCTCACTGTCTTGCTCTCTCGTCCCTCTATTCAGGCATGCCCCCTTCCACAATGTTCTACGCACCCTCGCCTCCCCGAAACCCCCTCGCCATGTATGCACCTTCCGCCCACCAAGGCTCTGCCAATTTCAGGACCTTCCCGCCTAGCCTTGCGCAGGACAACTTCGGAGGTAGGGAACTGTCTTTTTCACTCATTTATTCTTGCCTTTATTTTGGATTCAGCCTGTCAGAGAGTAATGTGTGCAAACTGATCTAATTTTGACTCTCCTCCTCCTTTCACTTTATTGTTTACTGTTTAAGGGACAGATATGATATATATTGGAGATAGAAATTCTTTGCCTGCTGCCAGGTTCCAAGATGAGGGGGCCGTTGAGTTAGGGAGTGTTTGCCCTTGTTTGCCTACTGTCAGATTCAGTGGAATATAGCTAGTCGCATATGTTCCATCTTTCCCAGTCAAGCTTTGATCAAGCTGTGCCTTCTTTTGGATCAAGGTCACTTGAAAATTAAAGAAAAAGGATAAAAAACCACGCAGGCAATGAAAACCACTCCCCTCATTGTTTAAAGATAAGAAAGCCACTTTGGTACCGGGTTGTGTAAAACTTTATCACTACAAAGAAAGAGCTTAAAGGGGATCAGGAGGTTTGCAGGCTTGACCTGAAACCGGCTCTTGACGAGAGTTGATAATGGTACTGGAAAGTTCGCGCATGGTAAGGATTATTTTATTAGCGTAATTAACAGAATGCAAACGGAATTTGGAAGCAAACTTTTATTTGAATTCTCAAAAATTAAGACCCAAGTCCATCAGAGGTTCTGTTGTGTGAGTCTGGATGTGCTTGAGTAGTTTGTTAGTTGTAGGTTGAAAGACCCAGGACACACGCAGCAAAAGCCAGCTCTCCCACTTCTCCAGGCAGCCCTCCCTTTAGCAGTATACTTTGTCCTCGTGGTTCAGGTTAAAAAGTGAAGCAAGTATGACAGTAATGATAGATATCCTCCTTATCCCCCTTGACTTTCATCCCCCTTAACTTCAATTTCTGTGGTGGAGGAGCTTCACGGTTCCTGGCTCTTTCAAGCTGAAAATTGTGGAAATGGAATTTATGTATGCAAATTATTTTGTTCGTTTATTAGTAGTAGGAGCTGGATAACCGGCAGTCTTACATATGCCCACATGACGCCTTTACATCTTAATACTAAAGCACTAGCTGTTTTAAAAGAGAAAATACTTGCATTTCTGGAATTATTCTAAAACTCCCATCTTGTTCTCAAATATTCAACACCTTCAAACAACACACGCGGCACAAACACGTACATATGTAACAATTACACATTGCAGGCTTTAACCCATACGACAGCCTTATGATGAATCCCCCTATCAGTCCAAGCAAGCTTAACCCCAAAGCGCAACCATGGGGCACACCACAAGCTGATGCTTCCCGGTGAGTTCCAAAAGAACATAAGTTTGCATTGTTGCCAACTTTGGGCATGCCACAGGCTTATACTTCTCAGAGAGGAAAACGACTAAACACACATTGATAACCCTCTCCCTACAATGAATTTAGAAAAAAGAGCCAAGCACCATAGACCTCCTTTACAACAGGAAAGAAAGAATAAAAATCGTTGGGGATGAGGAGGGTATTCTCATTATTACATTCATTTTGTCTGCTTCCGCCTTCCACCTTAATCACCATGATAGCTAAGACAAAAATTATTCGCTTTAACGGTACCTCCTCCACAAATTGTGTGAATCAAAAGGGCACCAGTAAGTACAAAATGAACAACACACTGTGCCGTCGGAGGCAGAGCCTGTAGGCTGTTGTGTGACTAGATCAATAGCAGTGGTGGAGCTGTTGTCATGACCAGCAGCTGTATCCGTCAAAGTACAAGACCGATTGCGCCACCAAATAAGAAGGATTGTGTGTGATGCGTAAGCGGCTCTCATCAGCAAGGACAGCGGAGGGAGCTGTGCACAAGAATGCAGTCGACTCAACCTCTTGTGATGGTGGAATCCTTCGTGCTCTTGCTTAACCTTCCTAAAACTATGATAAGTACAAACACAACTATACACACATTGCTGGACAGGCTGCCACGCCTTTACCTTTCCAGAGCTAGGGGAATTCACTCAGACATGCTGTCTGAGCACATACACTGAGAGAGGGTCTTCAGTTGTTCTTCTTGTCCAATATCAAGTCCAGAAGCTGGCAATAACAACAACTGGCTACGCCAGTAGAAATCACGGAAAGTATCCAATCATTAACCGACCAAACCACCCCGAACCAAACACACGCCTCTGCCAGACTTAAGGCGTGACACTGTTGTGTGGCCAGATTAATAGCATACCCTAAACGGCGGCTGTACAATGTTTACAACAGCAGCAAGCTGTGCCGCTGTATGAAAAAGCAGGAGTGAATATCCCAAAATAGTGGCCAGCAGGCTCTATTTGGCTGTCTCAGTAATGAATATTTTCACAGGACGTTAAACCTTGTAAGTGGCTCTACGTGGCTGTTAGTTAATGTGACTCCTCATGACACGGCTGCAACCTTGTGTTGTAATAGAAGATCGAATGCTTTTAGAGTGAAGTGAACGGCCACGCTGAAAGAGATCAGTTTGCAGCAGCACGAGAGGAACAATATTTACTGGTGCTCGCACTAGTCTGGGACCCATTAAAGCAATTGAAGTGGTGCTTCTGTTCCTGTCGTTGGAAAATTAGTAAGTACCATCGAATGACAAGGCCATGTCGTTTGTACCAATTCCTCTGTAGAGTAGTTGACTTGGGGGAGAAAAGAGGAACATTAGGCGCTTGTTGGCGCAGGCGAGCAGCGTTCAGAGCTGACTAACGTCTAAAACACCAGTGCCACATAAAATCATGGTCATGCCACTGCATAACAGAAACTCACACATGCGAACACACACATGCGGACACACACATACGGACACACACATACACACACAAACATATCCACAAATCCTACCCTAACACAGGGATCTTGGCTCCTTTGAGGGCACCACATAAATTATGGTCAAGCCACTGCGCAACAGAAACACACACATGCGTACACACATACACACACACACCCCCCCCTAACACAGGGATTTTGGCACCTCTGAAGGCAACACCAAAAAGCCAGCTGGCAGAGAGCCTCATCAGCACCTGCACATGCCTTTCACGGGCTACAACACGCACAACCCTCTGATCCCAGTGCCAATGTCCAATTCTGAGTGAGTGTACCTTCACTGCAATCTATAAATCGAAATGTGCTTGTGGTCACCGATCAGCAGTCCAGCTCAAGCAAAGGAGAGCAGGCATGCGTGTACAGTGTATAGGCATGCACATGTAAGAAATTGTGTTATGGTCTCATTCAGCAACATGATCTGTGATCTGTTCAAATAGAATGTGCCACGGCCCTGCTAAGAGCAAAGTTTAGCAGGCATGCATTGTAGAGTAGCGGCCAGGAGTTACCTTGGAGGTATACAATTAGTAGTTTTTACACTACCTTGGCATGTAACTTGCATGTACAGGCACGTATATTTGAGAAGAGTATGCTATGTTCGCATTTCCGGTACCGAAGTGGCTCCTTTTCCTATTCAATGAGGGGAGCAGTTTTCCACTGCCTGCGTAATTGTTGCGCTTTTTCCATTTCAAACGGTGTCTTACGCCTTGCAATGAGATAAGGAAGTTAATCACAGCAGCAGCCAGCTTTTGGTGATTTTGCTACAGGCAATTGCTTTTGCTACAGGCAATTGCTTGGTGATTTTGCTTGGTGATTTTGCTACAGGCAATTGCTTGGTGATTTTGCTACAGGCAAGTGCCAAAGAAGGATGGGCGTTTGCATAAATTGCTGCAAATTGCAAACAGAACGCAGTGACCATTTTTTCCGGCAAAAAAGTGTCAGGTCTGATGGTTTTGCTACAGGCGAGTGTGGCAAAAGCAAAAGAAACATGTTGCGTGGGTCAAGTGTGGCAACATGACATGCACAACTCCAGCCATTCTTGCACCTGGGTGCATGTGCTAGAGGGATTGTGGGGGGGTGGCATGTGCTGGAAGGATTGTGGGTGCATGTGCTGGTTGGTTTGTGGATGTATGTGCTAGAGGGATTGTGGGGGGGTGGCATGTGCTGAAAGGATTGTGGGTGCATGCGCTCGACGGATGGTGGGGGGGTGGCATGTGCTGGAAGGAAAGCGTGTGCAAGCACTAGCTTGTACCTGAGTTCAACAGCACATTGGGTAGCTGCCCTGAAAGCCTAGTTGCCCGTGGTCAGGCCAGAATCTTCAGAGTCACAAGTTTGAATCTGCCTGGTAGCGTGAGTGCTTTGCTGTCCGACAGCAACGTCTCCGTTTCCGTAATCCATGCTTGTGGTGTTATCACCCCTTGCGTATGAATTTACAACAGCACACACAAACACAAACACACACACACACATACACAAGCGCACACGAATGCCCGCTCTACAGGGACCAAGGCACCACCCCTGACACGTACGCACCCTCCCTGTCAGCCTTCCCCGGGGAACCATACCCTGGCCCCAGCAGCACAGGCACCGCCTTGTTCAGCACTGGCCAGTACCCCAACCTGATACCGCAGCACCAGAAGCAATACCACCAGCATCAGCAGCAGGCCCGGGAGGGTATGGGGACTGCCTCCATGCCTCAACTGCCCTTTGGCACGGATGCGATGGCCTTCGGGGGGGGAGGGGAGGGCGACATGTACACTCACTTGTACCAGCAGCACATGCTGAGGGGGGGGAAGACCCCCAAGAGGCCATCTACGCTGCCCCAAGTCAGGCTGCCGTCCTTTGGGGCAAGGGACGGGAGCGGCGGCTTGGGCAGCATGGGGGATCTGCAGCACTCCCTGGATATAAGCCCTGATTCTTCAGTGGCAGCGGCAGCGGTGGCTGCAGGTGATGGATGGGTGTGATGTGTAGCGTCAGTGCATGCAAACAGTGCAAACACATGCACTTTGTAGAATAGTAGCCGCAGCAGCAGCGGTTGCAGATGATGGATGGTTGTGATGTGTAGCGTCAGTGCATGCGAACAGTGCAAACACATGCACGCTTGTAGAATAGTAGCCGCAGCAGCAGCGGTTGCAGATGATGGATGGTTGTGATGTGTAGCGTCAGTGCATGCGAACAGCGCAAATATATGCACGCTTTTAGAATAGTAGCCGCAGCAGCAGCGGTTGCAGATGATGGATGGGTGTGATGTTTAGCGTCTGTGCATTTATGTAATAAGCCCAAATATATGCGCGCTCGTAAAATAGTAGCCGCAGCAGCAGCGGCTGCAGATGATGGATGGGTATCATGTTAAGCGTCAGTGCATTTAGCCAAACAAACGCGTCCTCTTGCCAATGGTGTGTAAGTCCTTCGACATACAGATATGCACCACATGTTCACACAAATGTACACACGGACACTCACATAAATACATATACACACATCCCACACAGGTGCCTCTTGCAGCACTCCCATGCAGTATAAGCAGGGGCAAGGAAGGGTGAGAAGCAGTGAGGGAGGAAGGAGCGTCGGGTCAGCTGAGGAAAACCGCAGTGCCGCCAGGTAGGCTTCTCCACTTCTATAGCTGCCATGGTGCAGTCCAAAATAGCTGCTTCTGCTGCACAACAGACTGCCGTGTTAGCTGCTACAGTGCAGTTTTTATTAGCAGCACCTGCAACACAACAGGCTGCTCTACTGCTAGCTGCCATGGTGCATTCCAAAATAGCTGCTTCTGCTGCACAACAGACTGCCGTGTTAGCTGCTACAGTGCAGTTTTTTATTAGCAGCACCTGCAACGCAACAGGCTGCTCTACTGCTAGCTGCCATGGTGCATTCCAAAATAGCTGCTTCTGCTGCACAACAGACTGCCGTGTTAGCTGCTACAGTGCAGTTTTTATTAGCAGCACCTGCAACACAACAGGCTGCTCTACTGCTAGCTGCCATGGTGCAGTCCAAAATAGCTGCTTCTGCTGCACAACAGACTGCCATGTTAGCTGCTACAGTGCAGTTTTTATTAGCAGCACCTGCAACACAACAGGCTGCTTTACTGCTAGCTGCCATGGTGCATTCCAAAATAGCTGCTTCTGCTGCACAACAGACTGCCATGTTAGCTGCTACAGTGCAGTTTTTATTAGCAGCACCTGCAACGCAACAGGCTGCTCTACTTCTAGCTGCCATGGTGCATTCCAAAGTAGCTGAGCCTGCTGCACAACAGGCTGCTGTTGTAGCTTCCAACTTGCGCCAGTTAGGACAGCAGCATCTGCTTCACGACAGGTTGCTTTTGTCAGCACTGCGACCCTAGGTTGATTGCCAACACACTGCACCTCGCCAATTCGAGTAGCTGTGCTGTTTATTACTTATTACACAACCCATACCACTGCATTACCAATCAAAGGAGTAAGGCTACTGATGCAGACCAGGTGACTAGCAAGGGGGTAAACAATGAGTGGTGGACGGCGGCTGATCCTTCTGGTCTGTTCCAGAGCTGATCCACCTGATCTGTTCCAGAGCTGGTCATCATGGCTGATCCATCTGATCTGTTCCAGAGCTGGTCATCATGGCTGATCCATCTGATCTGTTCCATGGCTGATCCATCTGATCTGTTCCATGGCTGATTCATCTGATCTGTTCTAGAGCTGATCCGTTTGATCTGTTCCAGGCTGATCCTTCTGGTCTGTTCCAGAGCTGATCCACCTGGTCTGTTCCAGAGCTGATCCATTTGATCTGTTCCATGGCTGATCCATCTGATCTGTTCCATGGCTGATCCATCTGATCTGTTCCAGAGCTGATCCATTTGATCTGTTCCAGAGCTGGTCATCAAGGCTAAACCATCTGTTCTGTTCAGAGCTGATCCACCTGATCTGTTCCAGAGCTGGTCATCATGGCTAATCCACCTGATCTGTTCCAGAGCTATACATGGCTTCATGCATCAACTAACGCATCACAGGAGATCAGCTGTGTATCGAATTGTGCCTTCAGCAGAGCGGCTATGTGCCACTTCCAAATAACCAGGGTAGGGTTGGCCAAAACCCTTTATATGCACCGTATTTGACTGTATATTTGGTAATTTCCCTGCCAAAATTACCATGTTTACCGGTACTCTGTAAATATATGTTGTACCGTATACATATGGTTTTGGCCAGCCTACAAATGACATTAGCTGGAGCATTAGTATGTAGCAGCTCACAAAATCGCCCGCTATATACACAAAAAGGTACACAATTCTTTTTTCAGCAGCTGTTGCCTTCTGAAAGCAAGTCACTAATTTCAGGGGGTGATAGCAGCTGCTGCTGAGGTAAAATATCTGTGTATTCAACAGTGTATCTGACTGTGTCTTCAACAGAGGTTCAAGTGAGCGGCTACATGCTCCTGCCCAGCTCAGCTGGCCACTTTTTTCAGGAGGCTACAGCTTTAGTGGAAAGGACCCTGGATCTGGATAATAACCATGCACAGAACACAGCTTGTGCAGCATGCATCTGCTTGCAAGTCGAGTTATCAAGTGTCGCTGTTGCCTCCTGCATTCTATACTTCCAAGCCTACGACCACAGCACTTGCAAAGGGTTGACCAGATTCGCGTGTTTATTCTAACCAACAGGGTTGGCCAGGACCGCCAAATATATGCACTGCATATGAACTTATGTTTGGTAGTCTTTTTGCTACAAATACTGCATACATGTACATGTGCATGTGCTACAAATACTGCATACACGCCGTTCATGTGACTACGTGTTTGATTATGGCCAACCTAGTTATAAATCATAATTGTATGGATTTGGCTATTTGAGACGGCCAAATGGCCAAATTCATCACATAAGCATAGAGACCACTACAACAGGGGTTTGACCACCAATTGACAATGTTGTGTTTTGTTGACACACCCAAATACGCACATCGTCCCCTTGCTATTCACGGCCTGCAAGCAAGGGTGCCACAGAGAGCCCCATCCTGGCAATATCCACCACCACTGCAACCTTTCCAAGGAAAACGTGTATACGCCTAGTGCCCAAGTGCATTGCAACTGATCTGCCGTATCATCACCCACACATGTATGCACAAGCGCGCGCACACACATTCACACACACGTACACACCAGGAGCGCCACAGAGATCCCCATCCTAATCTCTACTGCTGACCCACCGGTGTCAAAAATGCGCACATAGACGCATACACACATGTACACACCAGGAGCGCCACAGAGATCCCCATCCTAGTGTCTACTGCTGACCCACTGGTGTCACAATGCGCGCGTGCACACACACACACACACACACACACACGTACACACCAGGAGCGCCACAGAGATCCCCATCCTAGTGTCTACTGCTGACCCACCGGTGTCAAAAATGCGCACATAGACGTGCACACACACACACACATGTGCACACCAGGAGTGCCATAGAGATCCCCATCCTATCGTCTACCGCTGACCCACTGGTGTCACAAATGCGCACACAGACGCACACACACACACACATGTGCACATCAGGAGTGCCATAGAGATCCCCATCCTAGTGTCTACCGCTGACCCACTGGTGTCACAAATGCGCACACAGACGCACACACATACACACACATGTGCACATCAGGAGTGCCATAGAAATCCCCATCCTATCGTCTACCGCTGACCCACTGGTGTCACAAATGCGCACACAGACGCACACACATACACACACATGTGCACATCAGGAGTGCCATAGAGAGCCCCACCCTAGTGTCTACTGCAGACCCACTGGTGTCCCCAACTCGGTTCAGCAGCTCCTCGGGAAGTTACCGTGGGGGAGTGCCACCCCCACCTCCGCCACCCCCTTTCCGGTTGAGGTGAGGCTGCATTTCATTAGATGTGTGCTTGTAGGTGAAACTTCCCTTGCACGTCACAGCAATCTACCACTGCCACCAGCGTCATTTCCAGGCTGAGGTAGGGCTGGCTATTTTTTGCCTGGCTTTTATCTGTAGGCAGGTGGGGGAAATGCCTGATCCAGGCTTCTATTGATACATGGCCTCCATCCTCCCTGCACCATGCTTGCTGGATTAACATAACTACTGGCACATCTTAAATTTTAACTTGTGTACTAAGCTTCACAGGCAGGCACCTACTTAAAAAAGAAAAGTATGGTAGTAATATTTTATCACCTCAGCACGAATTGGAAGATATTTATTTTAGGTTGAGCCACACGGTACTCTGCTGAGTCAGACAAAGGAGAGGAGAAACACAGAGGAAGAGTCTCAGGACAAATGTCAGCAATTAGCAAAAAGCAAAAAGCAGCACGTACTTTAAGGAAGTGGATCTTTGCCACCAATTTGTACTGAGATAGGTAATTGCTTTTAGAGGAGTCCAGTTTTTTGGCAGTGGACCTTCCCCTTAGTACTTCATGTTAAGAAAAATAGTTAAACTGCACCGCTCTTTTGTGCACAAAACGCATGGGAACTGCGGAGGAAATAAGAATGATGAAATGGCCGTCATTCAAGGCGTGATGCGGCGTGCCTAGAAGTAGGAAACTAAAAAAGAAAAAAATATGCAGGCAGTAGAAACCGCTCTCCTTTTTAAATTAAGCACTTTGGTATTGGTACTGTAAGACTCCACCCCGACAAAGTTTAAAAGATTAATGGGGACCTGGAGGGTTGCAGGCTTGACCTGAAACCGGCTCCTTTGAGATTCGAAAAAGAAATGGTTTAAATGGCCGTTATTGAGGGCATGGTGCGGCGTACTTGTAGTAGGATGTCCACACAAGGAGGAGTGGTAAGGAAGGGTAAAGAAGCACAAACTCCATTCCATTCACATCTACAACATCATTACTAATAGGAAAACGGGGGCGGATCATTGATTCGTGACCCGGTCATTGCAGATTAGATTTTTGTTGCGCTATTGAAGAGCCTTAGTTGTATGTGGGGAATGCCTTCAACTGCCTGCTTTGGGAGGCCCTCGGCCATTTCATGATCTATTGCCAGAGACTCTCTAGCAATGACTCACTTGTAACAAAAAATGGCGTCCTTGTCCACTTATTTCTTCTTCTCTTACTCTTAGCTTGGACCAAGAACCCGCTAAGCCTGGAGATTGGACAAGGAAGGAGCCCGTGCAAATCAGGTACTGGCATCAAAGTCAAAAGTTTACGCCGGTGAAGACGAGCAGGCGTAACGTAAAGGTTCTCAACTAGTGCTCACCACTCTGAACACAACCGCAACGAGTGCGTTGATGGTGACAACTGTGGTGGTTACAATGTTACAGCATGTGATGGGGTTACAACATGTGATGGTGGTTGCAACGTTACAGCATGCGATCGTGGTGGGCTCTTTCTTGTGCTGGTGGGCCCTACATAACCTGCGTGGCATGACCCTTTCTTATCTTGTGCTGTGCTTGTTTTCCGTTCAGAAGGGGGCTGGGTGGGCCCTGGCTTTTTGCCAGACATTAGAAAGAAGCACTAGCTTGGTTTCTTGCTCTTTATTGTGTCTGAGATCATACAGCATGATTATTTTGTTTTAACAGGGATGTTTCATATGTTCCGTATGGACCTGCGGGGCGTTTCTGCAAGGTATATGACACAGCCCTGACTACTTCGAAATGGCACTCCATTCAATTCCTGCATTTTCACCTGCCATAACTGAAAAAGCAATTTTGTCTCCAATGTGATGGACGCTGTTCTTAACACAAAGAAAGGAAGTGATCCAGATGACTCAATGTATGACCGTACAGATATTAAGCATATTACTCGGAGTTGGCGGTGTGCTTTAACATTGCAGTCACGTGCCTGGTTCTAAATTTGAAGTGCCTCATTTCCAGCAAACAACCTTGATATTCCCAAATAGCTCCGTTTCCCATGTTCAAGGGTGTGGTGTCATTGCCTGCACAGCTCTCTTTTCATCTCGTTGATGCTTTCGTATGATCCTAGCAGCAATGCATGGCCCAAACAAAGCGCAAAGCAGGATTTTCATGCATGCGTCTAACACACGTGGCTCACGCACTACCGTGCCTTGATCCAAACCGCTAGTTGACATGCCACCTGACATGTTTTGGCAATCTACAACACCCCCAAATAGGTGCAAGCAGGGATGTGTGCTTCAAACACGCATGTTTGACACGGTAAAAGTGATACTGATGATCATCTATCCAACACGGCTGTATTTTAGAGATCCCTGGGTCAAAAAGATGTGCAAGCAGGGCCTTGACGTGTGCTTCGAACATGCACATACTTCACACGTTAATGCAGGTTTCAGCAGGCCATAAACCAAGAGGAGGTGCAGGCAGAACCTTGACGTTTGCTTCAAACATTCACATATCACACACTTCACACGTGATTGCAGATTTCAACAGGCTATGGCCCAAGAGGAGGTGCAAACAGGGCTTCACATATGCTTCAAAGACTTACTTCACACGTTAACGCAGGTTTCAGCAGACCATACACCAAGAGAAGGTGCAAGCAGGACCTTTGCCTGGTCCTCCAGAACACCCCCCGACCCACATTCCGCCTGCTGGCTCCCATACCTAGTCTAATAGAAAAATCCATGCTTTCTTGTGAGCTTGTGCTTGGTTGCACGGATCAGCAGCAGTGGACCACGCACTGCCTGTGACCGATTTTGCTCGCCGCTTGTTTCTGAAAAGGGTTGTAGCTGCATGCGAACGCCAAGTTCTTGGACGGGTCCCTCCCTTCTCACAGGCGACTACTGAACCTCTTGCGTGTACTGAACTTGCAGTGTTATGCACATGCTGTTTAGAAGTACCTGAGAGGGTGTGCCTAGAAGCAGGAGAGTAGGACGAGTGCCCTCACGGGGGTCCGCTTGATGAGCCTGGAAGGAAAAGTGATCACACACACACATGCTTGCTGGCTGCCAAATCCCGAGCAAATGCTTGCCAAGTTGGCAGGTTGGTGTGCACAGCATGTTGAGAGATAGAGTGTTGCGTGCGTATTGTTACCGCCAATTGCTTTCTTTTGTGTTGACCGTTTGAATCCCATGAGCGTGTTCTACGCAGGACATTGTAATTCTTGCTTGCTTTAACCGTGTATAGTTTGACTGCCGAATTTGTCCAGCAAGTCGGCCTTGTGACTTTGTCTAGCAGGCCCATTTTATTCTACTCTGATTGCCTCAAGTTATTGCAGTAGTTATTTTGCCATTCTGTTCCCATGCTATGGTGCTGATGACAACCCTTAATGTTGCAGTGATGCTTTGCAAAGTTGCGCCATGTGCCTGTTGAAAAAGTGGTGTTCTACGATGGCACGCGCGCACCTATACGAGACCTATCTTGCTTTGTACCTTTGACTTGTCCAACGTGCTTTCTATGCTGTAATTGTGTTTGCATCTGTTCCGCTGTCTGTGGATGGCTTGGACCCATTCCTCATATTGGAACCATTGGCTCTCATTGTTAGTGTTCCCCTGTAAATTAGAATCTTGTTGTAGGGAGAGATAATTAAGCACACAAGTTGTGTTTTTTTGAACTTTTATCATGAGCTATTTGTAGAAAGTATAGGCATGCCCACAATTTTCCTGCACAGCTATGTCCGCTCAGAATCTTTCAGCGAACGAACTTGCATGAATGTTTGGTGCCCTGCTGCTCTCCACTTTGTTGGAAATCTGTCTGGGAGTGTAGAATTGAAGAGCTATCGAAGCAGAGAAGGAAATAAGAAGACTATCTTGATACAGGCCAACAGCAATTCAGTCAAGTTGAAAATTACCCCAGATACAGCTCTCACATCTTTGAATTCATATTGAAACTAAACAAGTGATGTGGTAAATCGTAGCAGTCTCCTTTCATTACCGGAGAAACGCCACGCAGACCAGTGCAGGCTGCAAAGGAAACACTAACGAGATAAGCAATAAAAATGATAAAAGGGGGAGGGTTGCAGGCTTGCTCTGCAAATGGCTCCTCATGAGAGTCCTGATTTGGTATTGGAAAGGCTGTGCATGGTATACACTTATACGCCAAACAAGCGGCTGTAATGGACTATTTATCTACCAGTTAGGTGGTCGACTGTATGCTATATTATATTATACCAATAATTTATAATTTATACGCAAGGGGTGATAACACCACAAGCATGAATTAAGGAAACCCGCAACCCCGAAGAGTCCGGCCTGACCACGGGCCACTAGGCTTTCAGGGCAGCTAACCAACAGTCGACTGTTAATAGTTCATTTCAACTTCTTGGTCAACAGCCTTAAACAAGCAGGACTGATCAACTTTTATCTGACAGACAAAATTACCAGCAAAGTCAACAGAATGCATAAGGGACGATCTTTAGGCCGGTGCTGTCTGTCAAGTTGGTGGATCTGCTGACTGCTGGCAGCGTTGCTGAGTTGCTCTTCCTCAGTTGCCCCCTGCCACTCCAAAGAACCTACCCCCCTCCATTGGTACTCTTTTGTTTTCTGTTTTCGCGGGGATGGGAGCAACCAGTACAGCATCTGGACGGCTGGAGGTCAACCTGTTTTTGTCTGATCTCAGCGAGGTGGGATCACTGTGAGGTAGCCAGCCGTTTGTTGCGGCCGATATCCATGGTGACAAAGCACGATCCATGAAAGCCTGTTTTGTTTATGGCTTTGACAACCATGCTGCACGCTGCCTCACGTCTCTGAGGTATCATAATCCTTATTTGCGTGTTGGCACCCAGGATGGATATGCAGGGCTCTGTCTGGTTGTGGGCAAAGGGGGCATGGCAGACTTGTTGAGCGCTTAAAACATACCGCACATTCTTAGATGTACAGGGTTCCTGTCCTGTACTTCATAACCATGCACTTGGTCCCGACGGGGACAAATATGTTAGGTAAGCATTGCTAGTGGCTTGCATGCAGTGCTGTTCTTTAAGATGGGCCTGTGTGTATATCAGTTCATCAAAGTATCGGGATAATTTAGTTTGTACAGAAGGTGCACGTGCGCTTGCAAGGTGTAGCGCTTGTTTGGTGGATACCAGAGCCTTGAGGAAAGTGGCTTGGCCGTGCTTGTAAGAATTGGTTACGTGCGTTTTTTATGACATAAATAAGCAAAAGAAACCGGTAGTGTAAACTCTATTGGCATGGATTAGGAAAGGATCTTGTTTCGTGTCTTGCACCATTGAATGGATGCAGAGGAACACACATCCCATCTGTAAAATGAAAAAAGGAACGGCTTTTGGATGGGAATCAGGTGGTTGGGAGGCAAAGGCCTACCTGCACACCACTAGGGGTATTGCTCAGATATTTTTGAGGGTTGTTTTCAATGTCGCATCTGGTTTGAATGATATTTGTTGAGGAACTGATGGCATTTAAGAAGTATTCCATGAATGCTGTGGCAAGTAGGCAACATCTTGGAGGCTGTGAGTGGGTTTCTTGTATGGCTCCTGTAAATGGTGCCTGTCGCTCTTAGTAGGATGGTGTGGAGGGTTTTGCGGTGTTTGAGTAAGCGAGTCATTGGTAGATGATGTTGTTCTTGTGCCTTTTGCGCTTGTAGTATGAGGTATGTCTACACAGTACTCAATATTGATCAGGACGATATCGCTTTTGCTCTTTGTTTAATTATTGGCTCCCTCTTGACTGGGGGATTATCAGTTCGGAGGGTGATCTGCTGGAATAAGGCGACTTATCTACTTGCACTGGTGGCAGATTTAGTTTACCACGTGTTTGCTGGATTTTGTTTGGGGCGTGGTTCGTTGTTAGATCAAAGCAGCCTCAAGCAATTGCAAAAGCGTGGCTATACTCCACATACTTCAATTTAGGCCTCAGCTGGGCGGAGTGCCATAAAATGCAGGTCTGCAGACTTTCAGGCACCGATGTACACATGGCTTTTCCAAGGCCCTCAGCCGCAATCAAAAGCACGTGCAATTCCTACCCATAAGCCCCGTGTGTGTGTGTGTACGTGTGTACGTGTGCATAAGTGTGTATGTATGTGTGTGTGTGTGAGTGTGTGTGTGTGTGTGTGCATGCGTGTGTGCGTTTGTGTGTGCGTGTGTGTGTGTGCGTGTGTGCATGTGTTTGCATGTGTGCGTGCGCATGTGCGTGTGCATGCCATTTACCTAGTCCCTGCATCAGAGCTAAATACATGGTTAATTTGGTCATGTTGCTACACCAGGCAGCACAACTCGCATACTAGGGGGACAGGCACGCGCTGAAGACGAGGCTTGGCAAAACTATGGACCATCCAACTAACCCACTAAGAGGCCAGACGAGGGGCGCCACAACTAAAAGAGCAGCTAACAGCCCTATTGGCCAGCACAAGTGACAAAGAGGCTGGGCTCCACCTTCCCCCCCCCTGCCTCTCCCCCCCGCTAAACCCACCAGCCTATCCGCGTAGGAGTCCCTGTGGAGATATACGCCGCCCGGCTCCCCGCGCTGGTGCTGCTGCTGGTTGTCGGCGCCCTACGACAAAACGGAGGGCTCTCGTGCGGGGGAGGGGGTGTGAGGTGCTGCAGGGGCGGGTTGCTGGGGCGGGGGCTGTAGAACGCTGTCCTCCGAATTGGAGCCAGCCTGGCTGGGCGTGAGGGGAGGGGCGTTGTTTTGCAGTGCATATCTTGCGTGTTTTTATGTGTAGATTATGCATGTCTGATGGAGCGTTCATTCAGTATATGTCATCTTCAATCTTATGGCAATCTAGATCGAGGTCTGCCGGAGGTTTGTCTGTATGATCATTGTAAACCCATTACCCAAATGGGTACTCCAAAAATGGGCACTAGTTACCAAGCAAAAATTTGCTAGCCCCCTAAATTTTGACCCTAGTTACCAAGCCTACTGGAGCGAAAATACCAGAGACACAGTATTTGGAGCAAGCACTAATGCTTTTGACACAAAACACAGGCTTCTGCTTTTGCCACCCGAATTATTGCGACTTTCTCCTGCATTCACTTGTGGGACATGCACTTCAATCAACAAACTCCATTCAAGAAGCTACAGCAACATTCCAACTCCTCCCTTATTGGCTTGGTTGGAGCAAGAACGGGTACATGACTTGGATAGACGACTACCCTGAGTATGCATGCGTTTCTAGCCAAGTTTTCTGCAGACAGCATGCTCCTAAACCCTACAGAAGTTCGGTTAGACGCTCCACCCCAGCCGCAGCATAACAAGAATAAAATGCAGCTAATTGTCGTCTGGAACAATCAAGGGAAACAAGCCCTGAATGAATCCAAGCCAGCTTGGCTAATAAGCATTCTCAAGCAGACAATTCCTGAAGCAACGTGGACTTGTAACAATAGTGCCCACGTGCTTGGCACTGCTCGTGTGAAATGCAAGAATAAGCAGAGGAATATATTTCAAATCCTACACCCAGATACTCCCATTGCTGCTAACATCAGCCAGTGGCAAACGCTTCATAACACAAACGTCAACCAGTACAAGAGCCCACACATTCCCAAAGTACGAAACTGGAAATCAATCACATACACTGATGGTAATGCCATGCAAGATGCGATCAGCAAACAGCAAATTATAGGCGCCGGCATTTTCACCCCCACTACAGACGCTGATTACAGTGATACCGTCACTATCAATCCTGGAGGCAGTGGCCCCACACTTACCATAATTGAGCTGAACTTGCAGCTGTGCTAGTAGCGGTACAAAAAGGCCACACTGAAATTGCTACAGACAGTGCCTCATCCCTCTTTCAGATTAGAAAACAGCTATTGAACCCAATGGCTGTACTCCACCACTTGCACAGGGAACTACTTAAGGACATTGTAAATTTAATCCAATCCTCACCTTCTACTGTCACTTTCTACAAAGTGAAATCCCACTCTGGTATTATTGGCAATGAGGGTGCAGACCACCTAGCACACAAAGCAGTAGTCAATCAAATTACTGACGTTTCCCTCCCGCCAGCTACTGACCCCTTCTACGACCTGTTCTGGCTAAGAGTTCCGAACAAAGTTGGCTCTCATGCAGAAGAGCTACGAGTTTTGACTAACGTGCAAGACAAACTAAAACATCACATGCACGCCCACCATTACCTTGGTGAAGCTAACACAGATACACTGCTTTACAAGCTCTGGCAAAAATTGCATGATGCGCCTCAGCGTGCAGCACAGCCCGACTCTCACACACGGCAAACTACTGCAAAGCCCCTTGCGCATGCCCCATTCAGTAACAAGTTTTGTTCCATGCCAAATGTGACTTTTAAGGAACAGGAACAAGTCCTTAAGTACAGGACGGATACAATACACACAGACAAGCACACCAAACGGTATAGCCATATGACAGGTCCTGCCACCTGCCCTTTGTGCGGAGGATCAGACAGTGCTCCACACATACTTCATAGGTGCAACAACCATACTCTGAAGAGAATGCACAAAGACCACACCACCACGCTGTAAGCCTTTGTGGTGAAGAGACCAGCAAAGGAAAGCTGGGCTCAGCAATTGTTACAATGGATGCTTGTAACGGTGAAAAGTTCAGATAGCACCCACGGTAAGGATGGTCATATTCTGACCATCGTAGATGGTCAAATTTTGACCATCAGGCCAACGGATGGTCAGAATTTGACCATCCTCTTTGGCAGGCCTGCTGGACACTTTTTGCAGGCTGGTAAACGCGACGACCTCTTCCTATGGTCCATGATAAATAAATGCCTGAACCTTCCAATAGCACAAAGGTTCCTCTTATGTAGCGAAAGGAAGGGAACTGGACGGCGGGGTGCCTCCCCGTGCAGCCAGGCCATACCAGCCCCCCCCATAAAGCCCAGTAGCCTAGGTGGCTTAGAATCTCGTAGCACTAGGTCTAATGGCCTCTAGTGGCCCTTCGCAGCAAGAAAAAGATCACGTAGAGGATGCCAACAGGAAGCAAGCAGCCCGAACAGGCAGAAGTTGAGGCCTCACAGGTGAATGTACGCGCTACACACACACACACACACACACGCAAGCACACACCCGCGCAAGCACACGCAAGCACACACGCACGCGCACGCACACACAAATACATGCACACACACACACACACACACGCACACACACACGCACACATACACACGCGCACACACACGCGCACACACACACGCACACACACGCGCACACACACGCACACATACACATGCACAGGATCATGCTTGCCTCATCTTGCTAGAAATGCGGCCTGCCAAGTATGTGAGCTTCCGTGCTATACGGGGCATTACCATCCCAAGATGGAGTTGCAGCCAGTGTGATGT
>Ga0307947_1000093_pt1 | contig 49040 bp, 48 predicted proteins | sample OrgLakmetagen232_FD_201840 | JGI IMG/M metagenome (GOLD analysis project Ga0307947, IMG submission 201840) | Saline water microbial communities from Organic Lake, Antarctica - #232 | ecosystem: Environmental > Aquatic > Non-marine Saline and Alkaline > Saline | place: Antarctica: Organic Lake...
GAGAGAGAATCAGAGAGAGAGAGAGAGAGATAGAAGAGAGAGAAGAGAGAGAGAGAGAGAGAGAGAGAGAGAGAGAGAGAGAAGAAAAAAAGGAAGGGATTTAGCATGGGTGAGCATTTTACCTGCCATAGTCTGCTGTTAGCCTGCTTGTGAAGGTCTGTGATAGTGTGGGTAGCTTGTGGTGCCTGTGTATAACTGTTGTTTAACTGCTGCCTGTACTCAAACAGATCTGTTAGCTGCGCTGCAGGCACTGGTGGCCAGGATGGGAGCAGGGGAGGCGGGGGAGGGGCCATGGGGGGATTTGGTGCACTTGGAGACCTCTTTGGTGATGCTGGTGAGTGGTGAAAGAGCAGAAAGTTGCAGATATGCAACTTAGGGGCAGAAACCGAGAGATTTGCATGAGTGTGCGTTTGATTTTATGCTGTCTGCAAAACTTCACGCAACAATTTTGCAAGGACAGAAGCAAACCTGTACATGCATTTTCTTCTTTTAAAGCCAAGCAAGCCTTGCTTAAGCAGTGGGCTACGATGTGATCTGAACCCATTGCCTGCAGAGACTGTGTGCACTTTATCTGAATTGGATTCCCACTTCGTCCAAACCTCATATTTGCTTTGATTTGTGCACAGAAACAAAGGCGCACCTCCTTACCCAGCCATAGTCATCAAATTAGTGTCAAACTTTTGTGCCACGTTTTCACATGCAGGAAGCGGAGATGAGGCACTTGACAATGCACTCTCTGTTCTGTCTGAGAACAACATAACGGACCCCAACGCTGCTGAGGACCAGTCCATGGCGCTAGCTGTGGTCACACAAAGGATCGCTCAGCTGTTTGCAGACTTTGATGTGACCTTGGGTGAGCGCATGTCGAGGAAAACGCCGAGGAAAAAATAAACAAATGTCTACTACCCTTAACCGTTTTTGTCAGACGTCCACCACTCAGCAAAGGGTGTAGCTGATCAATCTCATTCAGAGAGCTGCAATTGCAGGGTTATACCATTGCTTGGCCTGCTTCTAATTAAATGAAATATCAACACAGAGCAGGACAAATATCACTTTCTTGTGCCATACAAACACGCGTCGGTTCTTGGATTTGCAGGCACCGCTGCTGCTGTCAGCGTCAGCTTGCTCCTGGAGCCTGCTTTTGTCAAGGGCACCCCTGTGATGGGCCATGGTGGAGGGAGTGGTGGAGGTTAGTGAAATGCACATGATCATCAAAGCCTAAACTAGTCCCAAGTGCAGTCTAAAAAGGTTTCTGAACCTGGGGGTGGAAAGGAGTAGAGCAAACTCCTTGGAGGGTGTGCTTGTGCATGCAATCTTGTAGCAGTCGTTGTTGCACGGTTTGCATGGTAGAATCTGTTTTACAGCTGTCTAAAAATGCATGGTTTCAGCATACACACGTGTAAGATTGAGCTACATGTCAGGAAGAGCAAGTTTATAACAACAAATCATGGCACCAGCTTACACGTGGACTGCAGGCATGAGCTACATGTTCAAGCTGGATGTCTGAGCTAATTGTTTTAGCGAAGTGTTCACAACAGCGACTGTGTAACAAGAAGACCATCTGAAATGGCCAAACAACCTATGACCATGAAAATGCTGATCAAGGAAAAATCTCACGATTTTTGCATGCCACTGATTTCCCATGGCAGCTGTGGTACAGGTACACCTACCCCGCACAAGGATAGATAACATGTCAGGCAAAATTCACTGCTTGCTTTTGTCTTCTTCTCAAAGCACCTGAACCCTGAATTTGTAGATGTGGAAACAACATTGGCTCTGAGCGTCAGGCAAGCGCTGGCTCGCAGAAGCATCAGACAATGCATGACCGGATCAAATGGTTACTTTTTGTACATCCAGGTGGATCAAGCATGGGTGGTGGTGCAAGCTTTGGGGGAGAGGAATCAGGCAACAATCTTCAGCTAGCTGCTGAGGTGTGCACATCTTAAGGCCTCAATGGCATTGAGATGCAGAGGAGCTTGGGTCACCTGCGCACGTTCCTTTTTATCCGTAGTTCTTGTTACTTTGGCTTGCCTCTGCTCTTTGCCCAGCGAGTTTTCCACAAGATCTGCTGTATATCTTGATTGTTTTGGTTGGCACCGACAGATAACTTCAAACTGCACGCATCCCGGACACCCTGACAACTGGCAAACTACAAAGCCTCTATTATGCCATCAGTCCGTCTACATTCACTGGAGCAGCAGAATGCTGTGTCACAAACATCCTTTTCTTTTCACCTCTTTTCAAAACTGGACAGCTAAGATGTTGGCTCCTGAAACCTACTGTTATACTTGCAGTTAAGCCCTTTCATTTCACCTACTTACGCCTAATTGCAAGCCACTACGCCTAGTGGCTAATTGCAAGCCACTCCTCCTAATTGCAAGCCACTTGCAATGCCCTTTCATTTCACCTACTTATGCGTAATTGCACCGCTCTGACTTCAGCTCATTGAGTCTAGATCTAATTTTTTACCATCCAAGCAGGCCCTTCCTCTGTACCTTATTTCCCCGAACTGCACTGCTTTGACGTCCGGAGAAGTGGACGGTACACTTCTGAGACAGCTGTCCTGCGGTCTGAGACTGGCCCTGAATGGCGTGCCCTTGGTGTGTGCCACAATGCAGCCCGAATGGTGGGTTTGCTGATTGAGAGGAGGCAGAGTGATTGCACCTCCTGTGTGGCTTCAGTCTTGAATGGTTTGTGTCTTAGTGTGTGCAGTGATGATAGCCAAATATCAATGCCGAGCGGTACTCGCATGTGTGAACAGGGATCCAGAGCTTGTTGCGTGCAATATATAATTAGAGAGATCTGAGACAAAGACGAGGATAAATGGCTCATTGGCTAGACTTTATATGGCTTGTGTCAATGTTTTGATCACTCTTGCACCAAAGTATTGCCTGATTTGATTGATGTTTTGATCACTCTTGCAGCAAAGTAATGCCTTCTGTGGTGAGCAGCTTCCGAGCAAATTGATCAAGCAGACTTGATTGATTTGCTTGGAAGCACCTCAAAGCATATGCTATGTAACAGCAGGGAGATTACAGGCATGATTAATTCGGCAAAAAATCCTATCACTCTGAATGTCCGCCAGGTATGCTATTATGACTTTAATGATGGCTATCTGTCCACCCCTAGCCAACTAATTACACAAGGTTATCATGAATGGTGGCTATCTGTCCACCCCTAGCCAACTAGTTACACAAGGCTATCAGGTGCAGGTTTGAGTTAACCTGTTTAGAACACATGCCAAAATCCGTTCTGCCTACCTCACTGCTCAATTCAAAAGCATCGCAAAGACACTGAAATCAAATGAGGCTTATGCACCCACAACCCACACCCTCACACCTACCTTGCACAGGAAGCCCTCTGTGGCAGAGGTTAACCGTGAGCTTTATTGTGGATGGGCAAATGCGGACTGCAGCACAAAAGGTGGTGACTTCTTTGTGCCTGACAAGAACAGTGACACCTCTAATGAGGACCCTGGCGGCAGCGGCAATGCAGGGAGCAGCGGGGAAAAGGAAAGTAGCTCCAACAGCCGTCGCTTGCTACGTGGTTTTGGCTCAACTGCCCTGAGTGCAGATCATTCCTCAGACAAGACAGCGGAGGTGAGAAGCAGCGGCGGCGGCAGCAGCAAGGAAGCCAGTCGTATCTTGACCAAAGTCAGAGAGGGCAGCAGGACGCTTGCTATGGACAGTTCCATCTTGTTCCAGCAGCAAGGGCTGTTCTTCCCTTCCTGGCAGGCGACCACCCCTGCTAAGAGCCAGCAGGTTTGTGTGTGGGTGCGTGTGGGTAAATGCATGTGTGTATAAGTGCTTGTGTGTATGTTTTGCAGAACGTGAAAGGATGTTTTAATGCTACAGCCACCATTTTCCTTTAATAAGGTCCACTAGGCTGTGCACCAAATCATCATCATGACTGCTCTTACCTTTTGGGATGTGTGTGCAGAATTTCACCAGCTCCCTGCCTTGGGCAGCCATGGCAGCAGTCGACGGAGCAATGGGAGGTGGTGTGGTGCAAGTTGGCACTAGCAGCTCTGCGGGCAGTGAGCTAGGCCAAGACAGTGGAGTCGTTGCATTGGATAACGGCATAGGCAGCAGCAGCAGCAGCAGCAGCAGCAGGGATAACAAGAACAGCGGCAGCTCTGATGCCACCCCTTTCCCAGCACGTGCCCTGCTGCAAGAGCAGCAGCAAAGTGACGAGGCCACCGCCGGTTCCTCACCTGGACTTAAGCACAAGATCACACAATACCCGAGCCTCGTGGTGGACTGGGGAGCCACACGCACACAGGTCTGCGCGGTATGCAGTCCTGAACATGGCAATGGAAAGAAAAGAAAGAAAAATAATTGCAACGCAGGCAGCATAACACTCCCTGCATCAATTAAGGAAAAGAAGACATATTAGCCCGAAGTGCCGTGAGTATCCCCCACCAAATAATGGCAATGGAGCTCCCAAGCCACGGAATTTCTGAGTTTCTCACACACTTGATTTCAGGCACTCCTACAAGAATGAGCAAATGCACGCTCTTCATGTAACTCTGCACAGGGCCTTCAGGGGCAAGGCGTCGACGGTCAGCGTGCTGCTCCTGCCTTTGATCTCACACTCTGGCTGAATGAGAGCCAGGCAGAGGTCAGTGCATGCCTAGAGTAAGGTTACAATAAAGCAGCGTACAGCTCCTGCCTTTGATCTCACACTGTGGCTGAATGAGAGCCAGGCAGAGGTCAGTGCATGCCTAGAGTAAGGACACAATAGAGCAGCGTACAGCTCCTGCCTTTGATCTCACACTGTGGCTGAATGAGAGCCAGGCAGAGGTCAGTGCATGCCTAGAGTAAGGACATAATATAGCAGCGTGCTGCTCCTGCCTTTGACGTCACACTGTGGCTGAATGAGAGCCAGACAGAGGTCAGTGCATGCCTAGAGTAAGGACATAATATAGCAGCGTGCTGCTCCTGCCTTTCACGTCACACTGTGGCTGAATGAGAGCCAGACAGAGGTCAGTGCATGCCTAGAGTAAGGACATAATATAGCAGCGTGCTGCTCCTGCCTTTGACGTCACACTGTGGCTGAATCAGAGCCAATCAGAGGTCAGTGCATGCCTAGAGTAAGGACATAATATAGCAGCGTGCTGCTCCTGCCTTTGACGTCACACTGTGGCTGAATCAGAGCCAGACAGAGGTCAGTGCATGCCTAGAGTAAGGACACAATAGAGCTTTACAACTGGCAGGCTTCAACTTTAGCGTGCTGCAGTAAGTGAAGCATCACCACAACAAAACAACCTAACTGGCTAAGCGCATTTAAAGCAATGCACAACTTGTACATGCATCATTCACACAGTCCCAGCTTTCATGTACAACACACGCATACACACACAGTCCTCCCTTGCCCCTGCCGTCCAACGCTGGACTGCTCCCATCAATATGGCCACAGGGGCTTTTCTGTCACAGGTAGAACGGCAATAGGAACAGACTATACGCAATACAAAGGCAGTGAAGCCACAAAGGCAGTGAAGCACTCCTAACATAAGTCAAGCTAGATCTTAGGTCCTAGTGTATATTTCACGTGCATTTACTTTTGCACAGGTTATTTGGGGTGCAAGTTGCTCGTCGCTTTGCTGTCACCCACCGAGACACACACACACACACACACACACAAATACAAACATATATACACAGAAATACACAGACAGAGCCTGACCCGAATTTTATTCATGTTCACAGTATTTCCGACAAGCTGCTGCAGCGGAAAACAATGCCTCTGCTGCTGCACCTCTCAGCCCACAGCCTAGGGACAGGAGTGCAGGGCCTACCATAAAGCTTGAAGGTGCGAGGCTGTGCTGTGTGTATGCACAATGCCATGTTTAGGGTTAGCCAGAACTGTATATCTGCACTGTATATGACCGTATGTATGGTGATATCCCTGCTAAAATACCGTATGTACACCGTATAAACCTATAAAGGTATGGCTCTGGCCAACCCTAGCCATGCTCATCTTTTAAGACCACTACTGTCAAACGTTTTTAGCAGATACTAACATTGCTGAGCTGGAAAAAAATAGGGTGCTTGACGACCACATGCTTAGATCCTGGAAAATATGCAGCCTCAGGGTTCAGGACATGTAGGCATATGATTTTGTGTGCTCATGACACTCTCTGTGATGCACACTGTAGCATTTCCATCTGCAGGCTCCCATCCGTGGGGCGGGTTGATATTGCGTGTGTGCGCGAATTAAAGTGCTGTGACGCTATGCACTGCAGGCCTGGCAGGCTTCCCATCATCAGAGCAGCCTCTTCAGGTTGATATTGCGTGTGTGCGCGAATTAAAATGCTGTGACGCTTTGCATTGCAGGCCTGGCAGGCTTCCCATCATCAGAGCAGCCTCTTCAGGTTGATATCGCGTCCCTTTTGGGCCCACTGTTCTTCATGTGGGTTATGCAGATCCTGCTACCGGTAAGTGGTCATCAATGGTGTTCAAGTGTTGCTGCAGGTTTGCTGGAAAGCTCTCACCAGTTCTGACGGCTCGCCATCGTTGCTTGCGGCACCCCTCTTGTGTTCATTGACATTTGACTACTGGTGCTGGTCAGTGCAAATAGGCATACAAGCATGCAAGAAACAATACAAAGTTATTTGCACAAGTTGCTCCTTGAGTTGTTGCAGATTGTTTGAAATCACCAAATGTGAGATTGTGATGTTTGTGCTTTCCGTACACCATTTATGTACTATTTATCCCCAATACTATTTATCACCAAGCACCAAATGTGAGATCGTGATGTTTGTGCTTTATGTACACCATTTATTTATGTACTATTTTCAGGTATGCCACAAAACACAACATGAAGACAAAAATCTAGCATCCAAGTGCACACTTTTTGCGTCCCACCAAACCTCTACGGCCTACTGCCAATGTTTAGATGTGTAGCCTATCGCCAAGAAGAAAAGTGACGACACAAAAATATAAAAAAGGAAAAACTTTTTACTTATGTATGTATGTTCTGCAGGTGTTTGTGTTCACTTTGGCTAGTGAGCGGGCGGGTGGGCAGCTGGGCCTTATGCTCTGCCAGGGGGTCTCTCCCGGTGCCTACTTTGTTGGCACTTACTTGTGGTGAGTGTGTGTGAGTGTGCTGCCTTTGGTGTCTGGATAATTTGGAAACGATCAAAAAGGCTTGAGAAGGTGGCTTTTGGCTTGATTCAGCTGACTGCATTGGTGCAACCAGCAATTAAATTCCTTCTCCAAGGATGTCAGATCACAGACTTGCTGTGCACCAAAAAATTGCACAAGCAGAGTGACTCAACCAATGACAAACCACCCTCCTCTTTTTTCAGTTAAAGAAGGTCGGTATCCTTGCCTGTCTTTTTGTGTGGCACACCATGCAATCATGATGCGATGTGGCAGCTGTCTTTGCCATTCTGGTCCCGACCACCTACCCATACTCGACTCTCTTAAATAGTTAAATAGTTATATCTCTTCATTGTTTCAAGTCTATTTGTAAGATTACACTGGTGGGAGATTTGTGCACCTAGCACACAGCTGCACCATGGCGCTGTGGTACACGGCAGCAGGGGACACCACGTAATTTATGGCCTTGATACAGCAACCAGGAGCACTCAGTGTGTTTTTTGCTGCACTGCAGGGCTTTTGGTTTGTACATAATCTACATGATTGTGTTCGCTGGCTTTGGAGCCGGCAGCGGCCTCGGCTTGTTCATCCATACCTCCCCTGGTTTGCAGGTGTGGAATTAATCAGGTTAACCGCGCTGCATACATTTGCTCATATGTCAATTTGAAGATGTGCTGCAAAAGAACATGCTTTGCTTTACTAATGATGGAAAGAAGAGCTGCGTACATTTGATCCGCCATGCATGCGTATTGATGATGTCTGAAGGCGTATGAGTGACTTGGTTACTTGTTTGTGGCTACGACACCATGTATGGTGAATTCGTAAGGCTTGGGACAAAACTTACCTCCTCCATGCTTTGCAGATTGTTATGTACCTGCTCTGGTTTCACTCCATGTTCGGCCTTGCAAGTTGGATGAGTGTGTTCTACTCGGTAAGTGTAAGGCTCAATTGCTCCGTAACCACAAATTGAGTCTGAGGTAAAAAAGAAAGGGGGGCAAGAAAGAGCGACGGGTCCTTTTAAGAGTGCAGGTTTTGTACATGCCTCTCTTGTTTTACCTGTGGTGCTACCTGCCTCGTTGGAAACAATTGTTTAGGGTTGGCCAGAACCATATATATACACTGTATATGACCGTATGTCTGATGAATTCCTGCCAGAATTACCGCATATCCACCGTGTATATATGGTTCTGGCCGACCCTACAAACGTTGCATGCATGCACACAGGACGTCATCACGGGAACAATGGCAGCAGTGGCAGCCCTCATCTTCAGTGGCCTGGTTGCCAACCTTGTTGTGGTGCAGGTGTGCGGGCTGAAAAGCACGTGCTCACGTGGAAAAGAGGAGACCCTGAACAAAAACGGCTTCGCTTTCTTCGTGAAGTTGTTAAAAAGCAGCATGACCTGGAGCCCTGGTGCAATTTTGAGAATGGATAATAAAGCTTACTAGCTACATTTTCCCAAGCACCTGAATCATTAAGCTTGTTAGGGTTCCCTGAATGGTCTACTTCTGATGACAGACTCATTACAGCATAAACCTTTGAGCCTCCATCGGCAATCATGCACAGTTTGTCCAATCTGGACCGGAGTGGCTGGCGATCATCCTGGAGGCCATCATACCACCCTTTGCCCTTTTCAGAGCTTTGTGAGTGTGCCTGCCTCCAAAGTTCCTCCTTTCCTGATGGCTCAAGTACAAGTGTGCTGTTAAGCAGTCTTGTTTGTGAATTTCATTTGCTAAAAAATATCAGTCCAACTCATATTTGCTCACAGATGGGAGGCAGGACAGTATGCCTTCTTGGCCAATGCAACGGGGGCAGGCGGTAAGGTTGAGATCACACACAGCTTTAGCAGGTGCTCTGCCAAGAGAAGTCGCAATTCTTTTACCTCTGCGATTCAAAAGAACAGCAACTGTACAGAAGAGCTGCGCTTTAGATGTCGTCACACCTTTTTAGTGCATGATGAGATACAACTTGAGAATGGCGGAATGCCTTTTCCGTGATCTCAATTCCTTATGGTAAACCTTGCCCTTGCTCCACACCTTCGTGTATGCTCGGTTTCAGCTGTTGCTAACGACCACTCACAGGGCTGAGCGTTGACAACATACACGAAGAGAAGAATGGCATTCCCATCGCTTTTGCACTCATGGCTGCACATGCTGTTGTCAGCATGTGGTTTGCCGCGTGGTACTCGCAAGTAAGTACTCTCAAGTAGCAAGCGCCTTCCTGAGTCCACAATATGTGATGAGCAGCCCTGCTTTTATGCCACACCAACAGGAACATGTTGTCTTCACCTGTTGTGTCTTTATGTTGATGTTGATTATGATGATCACGTCGAGCACAGGACTTCCTAACTGGCATTCAACTATGAGTTTGGAACCCTGATAGCAAACGATTTGCGGTGCTAGGGAGCTGATTCCTTTCTTTTCTACAGATCACGTTTCCACATGACAAATACGTACAGGTAATGGGGTCTGACGCAAGTGGCGAGGGACTGACAGGCCCCAGGCGGCATCCGTTTTTCATTTTGGGTTTCAAGCTTGGGCCTGACGAGCCTAGGGGGATGGCATGGTTCACGTACCAAGTAAGCACAGTATATGAGAAGCCAATCTAGACAACTGTGCAAGTTTGCGACAAAGGCCTGCCACACGCACTGGATTGTTTTCACGCCATCACATGTGATACATAAACGAAAATTGCCTCCCCCTGATCCCTCTTCATTATGAAGTGAACACATGGACAATCAGATCTAACCTAGCTAGTGAACACGTGGAAAATTAGATCTAACCAAACTAGTGAACATATGGACAATCAGATCTAACCTAGCTAGTAAACACATGGACAATCATATCTAAACTAGCTAGTGAACATATGGACAATCAGATCTAACCTAGCTAGTGAACATATGGACATTCAGATCTACCTAGCTAGTGAACACATGGACAATCAGATCTAACCTTGCTAGTTTCCATGTGCAGGCCACCCTCATTCCCAGGCGCACCCGCAAAGCCGTTGGTTATCTTCTGGCTGGCATCCCGGGAGCCATCAGTGGGTGCCTTTTCCACAGCAGCCACGAGCAATCAGCAGCACCAGATGAGGTCATCAGTGGCACCCTTCCTTCTCCATCGGCTGAACAAGACAGACAGGATTGGGCAGCAGGGAATGAACACGTGCTACCACACGACAGGGTTCCAGCAAGAGAAGCGCCAGTAGAGTCGCGTTGGGGGCTGTTGAGGGGAAAGCAGAAGGCTGACGTACACCACAGTAGCGCTGCCACACTTGCGGCAGCTGCAGCAGTGCGTGTTGGAGCTGTCTCTGAGGATGTGCGTGCAGGTAGGTGGACCAGGAGGCATATTTGCGTTCAATTATTTTTGGAGGAGTATCAATAGATCCCTCAGCTAGGTAAATTTGAAAAGGAGTTACAATGGATCACTCAGCTATGAAAATGGCTGACGCAAGGAATTAACAATTGCACTCAATGCTAACAACAGGCTCTTGACGTAGTTGTTTAACACATTGTGTGTGTGGGTGTGTGCATGTGTGCGTGTGTGTGCGTGTGTTGTTATTGACGAATATTTTACCGTCCTTTGAAACCCGCAAAGTCACAACTTGAAAACTGTCTCTTTAATGAAAGTTTCCTCCTTTACTCCTGAAGAGAGAAGAGGTGCTCAGTAAAGGCCTGAAATTTTGATACTGAATGTAGAGCTATGCAGCTCTCAGACCTTGGACTCTATTTTGAGGTGACACAGACAGGGGCACAGATTTGCTCACTTCGTGAAGATGTATATCTGGCAAGACAGATTTATGTTCTCTAAAATGCGCAATGCAATGCAAGTGTGAAGGAAGATATGTTTGCTTTAACAAAACAATGCAACGCAATCGTGAAGGAAGAGGTGCTTCCTTTAACAAGATGAAGAAGACAAGCCTGGAACAAGTTAAGCATGCGCACAATGCCTTTGCACTTCATACAAGCCATGGAGCTGGGTGCACCAGTGTGACCTGAAACACCATATATGTGTGTCCGGGTAGCTAGCTTGTGGGCTACAAATGAAAGGATTTTAGGAGGCATGCTTCTCCGGTAGATTATTAAGGTATTATGCCACTACGCCAATGCATGCTAGGAGTGCATAGCACCGAAGTACGGAGTGAAGACGAGAAAAAGGGAGGCAGCAGGATGGAAATAAGGAGGATGGAGGAGAAGATAAGGGGGACCTTCTGACGCCTCTTGGATCCAGAAACGCAATGCCTGTTTGCTTTCATATGCAGAGGTGGAGCTTCTGGTAGAGCAGATGTGGGACATCACTTTATTACGCCTGTTTGCTTTCATATGCAGAGGTGGAGCTTCTGGTAGAGCAGATGTGGGACATCACATTATTACGCCTGTTTGCTTTCATATGCAGAGGTGGAGCTGCTGGTAGAGCAGAAGTGGGACATCACTTTATTACGCCTGTTTGCTTTCATATGCAGAGGTGGAGCTGCTGGTAGAGCAGATGTGGGACATCACTTTATTACGCCTGTTTGCTCTTATATGCAGAGGTGGAGCTGCTGGTAGAGCAGATGTGGGACATCACTTTATTACGCCTGTTTGCTCTTACATGCAGAGGTGGACCTGGTGGAGCAGATGTGGGACATTGCTTTGCCCCCTGCTCCAGGGCAGCCTGCAACAATAGGACTGGCCAGTTTAGAGAAAGGCACAAGCCCACCACAGCACGGGAAGGGTGTGCTGCTTTTGAGCGGCACCGTCACGCCTGTGCTGATGATGAGGGGGGTGCGCAAGGAGTTTCATTTGGCACAGGTGTGTTCTATTGATACTTGTTTGTGCCTTTTTGGTATGCCAGTGTGTGCCTGTATGCCCGTTCGCATGTATGTTCAGCAGTAGGTGGCTGTGCAGCCTGCATTTACACACTGATAAGTTATTTGGTGTGCCAGTGTGTGCCTGTATGCCCGTTCGCATGTATGTTCAGCAGTAGGTGGCTTTGCAACCTGCATTTACAGACTGATAAGTGATGCCATTCCATACTTGGCTGTGACAAGCGTTTTGTCCGGGTCTGTTTCACAAAACAGCCTTTCAAGATGTCTATGCCCAAGGCGCCTGCTGCAGCAGTTCGACGCATGCTGAGAGGGTGTTCCAGCCAAGCAGGGAAGGAAGAGGAGGAAGAGGGAGCACGGCATGAAGCAGGGAAGGGGGGAGTACAAGATAAGGGACTCTGTGGCAAAGAGATCGAGCAGACATCAGCAGATGGCACGGGTGATGCACAGCAAGAAGCTCCACAGGGGACTACTGGGGGAAGAAAAACCAAGGCTAGCCTTTCCTCAGGCTTTTTTGCCGCAGGTGCGTGCACGAACAAGGGCAGGGCTCAAAACCTGTGACTTGATCAAGGCAGGCCTATTCATCACAGATACAGAGATTTCACAGAAGCAGAGATTTGATCAAGATTGATCAAGGCAGGCCTTTCATCACAGATACAGCGATTTCACAGATACAGAGATTTGATCAAGATTGATCAAGGCAGGCCTTTCATCACAGATACAGAGATTTCACAGGTACAGAGATTTTATCAAGATTGATCAAGGCAGGCCTTTCATCACAGATACAGATATTTCACAGATACAGAGATTTGATCAAGATTGATCAAGGCAGGCCTTTCATCACAGATACAGAGATTTCACAGATACAGAGATTTGATCAAGGCAGGCCTTTCACAGATACAGAGGGCAGGATTTATGCTTTGCCTTGGCTCACGAATGAGTGTGTGTGTATGCTGAAATAAAGGGACGACAGGTCTTTTAATAAATCAAATTGCGTGATTCAGGACGGAAAGTGAGTGGCATTAGGTGGCAACAGGGTAAAAGCATGCAGTCGTTCACAATCAATCTCTTGCCATTACTGCAGCTCCACCTGCCAGCCCACCCAATGTCAAGGTTGCAGTGGCCGGATTGTGGCTGAGTGTGAGGCGATCAGAGTGCTTTGGACTACTGGTAAGCGCGTAAGGCTGTCGAGCTGTTCCCTCCATTCTTTTTGCAAATACGAGGTTTGGGAACAGTCACTAACACACCTGGAAGCAGAGCCTGTTGCCTACATAGTTTATGCGTAATTATTGCTGGTTTTTTAACAGCAACAAAAGCTGTTACGAGTAAAAATTTCAGCGTTATTCGTTTCAATGCTACTAGATGTGGTTTTGATCAAATATATGCTCGTACTGTTATTAGATGTAAATTGGGTCCTTGGCCAGCGCTGTGTGCATGATAGATTAATTTGTTTTCTGTCATTTGCTTGTGTAGGGACCGAACGGGGCTGGCAAAACGACTGCTCTCAGGCTGATGCAAGGTACGAACGTGTACAAACACGGCAAAGCTTAAGCAGCCGTTACAAGGTGAAAAGGGCTAATTTGGAGGTTGTGTGATCTAATAACGGGGCCGGCCAAACGACTGCTCTCAGGCTGATGCAAGGTACGAAGGTGTACAAACATGGCAAAGCTTAAGCACAGCCGTTACAAGGTGGAAAGGGCTAATTTGGAGGTCATGTGATCTAATAACGGGGCCGGCCAAACGACTGCTTTCAGGTTGATGCAAGGCGCAGATGTGCAAACATGGCCTGCTGTTATATGGTGGAAAGGGCTTAAAAGAAGGGCTGTGTGATCTGGTGCTGCTGCTGATGTCCGCACCTTCATTACAGCTTGCACAAGAGTAATAATATATAATTACTATCCACTGGCTGCCACTTTGGCAAAAGAAAAATGCTTGCTGAGCACTTCAAAAGTGAGTTGATCTAATGCTGCCGCTGACAGCAGCCCATGCTTTTGTCTACATACTTGTAAAAACTGCTATTAGAAAAATCTTCTTTTGGCTGCTACTCTTCTTTTGGCTGCTACTTTGCAATGCTCACGTACTTGTCAAGTAGCCAGGACATCAGCAATGTTTTTTCCTCTCAGGTCTCCTTGAACCAAGTGCGGGACGAGTCAGTGTGTGTGGGAGGGATTTGGTGGCCAACCCACAAGCCGCAGCAAGGCTGACAGGCATCTGCCCACAGGTTTGTACGCAACGCTTTGCTTACACTGCCAGACTGATGACAGAAATGACAATTATTTAATATAATAGTTAGATTGATCAATCGCTAGATAGGAACGCTTTGTTTGCACTAACTAGACGGATGACAAATGACACCCTTCACCAAAGGAATAGGTAAATTGATCTATGGTTAGCTATAAAATGCACCGACATCGCCCCACTTTGCCTGCTACTTTTCTTTCTTCCCAGGTTGATTTACATACAGCTGTCACTGCATGTTTATGGCTGCAGCATGATGCACTCTGGCCTGCTTTGTCTGCTCCTTTTCTTTCTTCCCTAGTTGATTTACACGCAGCTGTCACTGCATATTTATGGCTGCAGCATGATGCACTCTGGCCTGCTTTGTCTGCTGAGGAGCACTTGCAGCTGTATGGCAGGCTGAGGGGTTTAAAGGGTATGTGACGATTTTAGGCAAATAGGATACCTATGCGCGCTTGGCGGAGGGCGTCTCAGAAGAGCTTTGATTGGAAAATGTTGAAGGCAGATAGAATATCAGGCGGTTTTGTTTTAGAGAGGCGTCCCTCAAGGGCTTAAGTTTGACAATGTTTCACATTAATTGTGCTGTACGTAAAGGACTTGCGACACAAGGTACACAGGATTGACACTGCTATAGAGAATTATGATGGGAACCAGAGTGCTTGGACTCAGATGTATAACTGCTGGTTTAGACAGAAACAACTGTTGGGCCAGTGCCTCTCCCACGATAGATGCTAGATGCTATGATGCTTGCCGCATGTCTAATTTGCAAGTAAGCTGCAACCTGCCTTTGCAAGTAAGCTGCAACCTGCCTTTGCGAGTAAGCTGCAACCTGCCTTTGCAGACGGCCTCCACTGACATGTTTCAAATTTAAACTGCTGTCATCTTAGGTGCGGATTTAGCATCAGCAGTACATGATAGACTGCTTGAGCTAGGCCTACTGGGGCCTGTTGAGCCAACAGCAGACACAGCAACACAAGTGAGGGCAAGGGGAAGTAAGCCGGGCGTAACAGAGATTACCGTTATTTTGGCTCTGAGCTTTCTTTTTGCCGTCCGACAGCGACGCCTCTGCTACCATAATCCGATCTATTGGGGTGTTGTCACCGCTTGCGTTAGATTTTGTTCAAGACATCATCACTAGTGAAGGAGGACAGAGGTTGGAAGATGTGTTAGGTTCAGGGCCTAATCAAGATCTGTCTCCTCTATTAAAAAAAGCCAGCCTTCCAATTGAAAGCGCAAAAACAGGTCGCCAAGCAAAAAGATCGATTTTTTTGTTACAGTCAAATGCACGGCTTTACGCACACATTCTAGCAGTCGCACTTTTTGACTGATGAATTAATCTGTAACTTCTGCACAGCTAGTCAGCCATCACCACGTTATTGTTTTGCCTTGTATGATTGTATGCATGCAGAGCCAGCCATCGCCACGTCTCCGTTTTGCCTTGTATGATTGTATGCATGCAGAGCCAGCCATCACCACGTCACCGTTTAGCCTTGTATGATTGTATGCATGCAGAGCCAGCCATCACCACGTCACCGTTTAAACTTGTATGATTGTATGCATGCAGAGCCAGCCATCTACCACCTTGATGCCCTCAGTTCCTGCTACAGAGACAATGCCAGAGTATGCAGCAGGCAAGAGGCGCCCTAAGTCTAACCAGGTACAGACTTAGACTTATTGTTCTGCCACTGAAGTTCTTATATCTTTAGTGTTTTCTGCCTCTAACGCATCTTGAAGTGTCAGCAAGCTACCAGAACAGCAATAAGTAACACGTTTCAGAGGATATTCTCTTGCAATTAATGTCACGGCCTTGTGCCATCTTATCCATTGTAGTAAAAGTATACGTTCTTTGAAACTCCAACTTACAGGCCAACGAAACTGAGGTTGAGGCAGTGGCAGTGTCGGAGGCAGGGACCCCAGTAGCAGCAGCAGTATCTACATCAAGCAGAGCTGCTGAGGAGGAGAGAGATGAGCCCATGAAGCTGCGTGAGTTTGTGTTGGGCGCTCTATACTGGGACATGAGTAGAGAAAATATCGAGGACTTTCATCACACCATAGGCTTGCCCTTGCGTGCCCACGCTACATGCAGTGGGTCACACCTGATTACAGTGCTTCTATGGGTAGAGAAAATAGTGAGGACTTCCATCACATCATAGGCTTGCCCATGCATGCCCACGCTACATGCAGTGGGTCACACCTGATTATAATGCTTGCGATCTCACCCATGTTTCAGGGGAGTGTGTGACAGCTGCTCGTGTCCGTGTTGGATCCTGGTGTGCTAGTTCTGCCCGGTGGATGGTGAAAGAGGCAACAACTGCAGCAGGCATGGGCTCAGGACTGAATGCGCCTGCGTTTCGGCCCATCTCTACGTACAGGTGCTTTTATCTGACAATAGAACTAGATAGGATGCACAGTGCATTTTTTAGCTAATAGCATTGTCCAAACGTAAGCACCTCTGTGATAGGTCACTCATCTCCCCATGATTGTGCACCATTTTAAGCTGGTAGAAAGACATTAAAAACACAAGGTCACTGATCTCCCCACGATCGTGCACTTTTTTAAGCTGGTAGACACAAAGACGTGTATTAAAAACACAAGGTCACTGATCTCCCCACAATCGTGCACATTTTTACGCTGGTAGACACAAAGACATGTATTAAAAACACAAGGTCACTGATCTCCCCACGGCCGTGCACATTTTTAAGCCGGTAGGCACAAAGGCATGTATTAAACTGGTAGACACAAAGACATGTATTAGAAAACACACAGACATGTATAAAACTGGTAGGCACAAAGACATGTATTAAGCTGGTAGGCACAAAGACATGTACGAAGCTGGAAGACACAAAGACGTGTATTAAAAAGCACAAAGACAATCAAATCCTCTTGCATTTATACAGTGGCGGCATGCGGCGGCGTCTGAGTGTTGCATGTGCCTTAGTGGGGAGGCCAGGTCAGTAGCTTGCTGGTCAGGTGCCGTAAGTTTACATAGGGAATCAGTACAGTATATGGTGAATCGTGCAGTATATCAGTCCGATCAGTACTCAATTGCTTCATCTTCTTAATGGGGCTCTTAAGCTAGTCTCGAGTCGGGCGCCTTGCCTTAACCATAGTAAATTGATTTTAACGTAGAAATCCTGCTGTGCCTTGACAACTTTGAGGGTGATGTGCACACCTCACTTCTCTGCAGGCGGCAAGAATTGGGGTATCTGCACCAATATTACTGGCCGAGAAGATGATGAGGTACGAAGGGATAACACATTGATACCTCCGATGTGTTTCTACCTAAGGATGCTTGTGTCTTTTGTCATCTACTGATCCCCGTTTGCAGCACACATGAAAACGCGCCTTTTACCTTAAACGGCAAATAAATAATGTTTCATTCCCGTTATCTTTCCTTCCTCGGTTGTGCTCGAACACCCCCAAAAAGCAGCTTTCATTGACACCTAAGTACGCTATCAGCTCACTCTCGATATATGCTCACAAAGACGAATGATAAGGCAGCTTTTTTGAAGTGCAACAACACGCAGGACAGGGAGGAGGAAGCAGACAGCGGTGAAAATGCCCCACCCGTGCCTGCAGTGGCATTTCTTGATGAGCCTGCGGCCGGACTTGATCCTGCCAGGTTGCACTTCACTTGATACTTGTATACAGTAGTATAGGCCCAAATCGAAGAAATTGTTTACTGTATCCAGATCTAATGCGTTTTGATCAGCACTCGTTTTCTTACCGACGTGCTAGAAGCTCTTTGTCACACTCTCGTGCTTGAGCCTGTACTTGGTCTGACCCACTCACCATTACTCAGCTGTCTTTCTTATTGCGGAAGAATTTGCATGCCTCCTCGCTTGACCATGCAGCCGAGCATCACTGTGGCAGGCTGTTCGTTCTGCTCGCACAAGAGGCACATCTATTGTCTTGACCACGCACTCCATGGCAGAGGCAGAGGTGCGGGGAGTTTTCCAAAGAACATCTTGCATTACACCGTATCAGGCGCAAGCACAAGTTAAGTCATTCCATATCATTGTTGAAGTGTGGCATAAACCTACGGTTGCAGCAAGCTAGCCTCAGCTAATAATGAGGCACGAGGATGTGGCAAAATAATGTGGCACATGTAGCACAATAATGTGGCACAATAATGTGGCACGAGAATGCGTTGGAGGTGTGCACGGTAGATTTTTATAGAGCACACGCACCCCTAATCCTTTGTTTACGTGGATCATTTCTTACACCAAACAGGCTCTGGGAGACCGACTGGGCATTTTTGTGTCCGGACAAATGAGGGCCCTTGGCAGCACTCAGCAGCTGGCCGCTCGCTATGCAGGTGTATCAACATTGTGCACGTATCAACATTGTGCACGTATCAACATTGTGCACGTATCAACATTGTGCACATATCAACATTATACACATATCAACATTGTGCACGTACCAACATTGTGCACGTACCAACACATATCAACGTCGTGCACGCACAACGCCACGACGACCCGTCTGCTCGACCTTGTAACCTTTGTATTATTGGTGTTGTCGTGAAAGTTATGGTCAGGGTGCATGCATTTTTAGAAGAACGCTTTTGCCCACGTTTTATTTGCTGTGCATCAGACCAGACCAGAATCCAATGGACAGGAGCACTGGCAGCCCACATCTTGAACTTTAGGTGTGCCATAATTTTAAAAGTTAGCTTAATCCTTGCAAGAATTGCTAACTCTATAACCTAAACATTAACAGGTTGCCTCTTGCTGAGTATTACAACACCCCCTGACCAAGCGGAGGCCATTTCTCAAGCTGTGCTGCGTGGTGTTTGTGCAGAAGCGCACCAGGTATATATGTGGCATCATACTATATATGCAGCATCATACTATATATGTAGCATCATACTATATATGTAGCATCATACTATATATGCAGCATCATACTATATATGTAGCATCATACTATATATGTAGCATCATACTATATATGTAGCATCATACTATCATATCATACTATGTGGCATCACAGAGCTGCAGCTGCCAGCAATTTTTGGTTAATTATCAACTGGAAGCGGGCTACTATTTGCGAGTGCAGCTGCTTTTCTATCATCTGTATTGTCTGTTCAAATCTCCTGTTGTATTTGCAAAATATGGATCCCATTTTAAAGATGTAATTTCTGCGTCAACACCCTGTTCCTGTCAATCGACCAGCCACACCCATTTATGAGGAAGCCTTAATCAATTTCCTGTTTGCTCTCAGGTCTACACAGCTGGGGGAGCGGCAAGCTGGGAGATTCCTAGGTCTGCAGCACCACTGTCCACACTCTTAGCTGCTATACGAAGGCTCAAAGCAGGCAAAGGTGCGATTCAACCCTGGTGTTGTCAACTTTTACATGCATGCAAGCTGCGCGATTGAAAGATAAAAGGAGTGAATGTGTGACAGAAGTACTATACGTTGTCCAATAATTCTTAGGAAGATCTTGTTGCGGAGGGTTGGAAGTCACATTACAATGACATGCATATAAGCAGTACCTTTGCTTGTGTGTAGTGCGGCATCCTTACGAGTCGGGTTGAGAACAGGAAGGTGATAAGGGAGCATCAAATAGTGTCGTTAAAGCTGTTTCTGGCTGTTGATCACTGCTCGTAACAATTAGCATGGTTTTTGAGCAGGGTTGGTCAGAACCATGCATATATGGTGTGTATACAGTATTTTGGCAGGAATATCACCAATTATACGGTCATATATGGTGTATGCATACAATTCTGGTCGACCCTACTCTTCAAGGATGCCTACAGGCTGCATTGTTTTTTGCTTAGATCATTTGGACTGAGTGCTTGTGCCAGATGACAGAAAGGACGAAGGATTGAATCCAGCCTCTTGTGGGCAATGATGTCCAAACGATGGTCTGACGGATATGTCTTATGAGTTGTCCACCCCAATAACACTCTTCTTCCTGATCCTCCCTTCAATTCATGACCCAATTGCCTCTTTCCTGTAAACAGGCCCAGGCGCCCTCAGAATCATTGACTGGGGGCTGACAAGTGCATCCCTTGACCATGTGTTTGCCACGAGTGAGTCAAATGTTTAAGTAGAGCTTAGGTATCTTGCTTGTTGGCTTTTCAAGTATTTCAAAACCAACTGGTCGTATTTAGCACTACTTAAAATAACGAGAAACTAATCTCCATTTTTGTGGGCCTCAGCCAGGCTATGGCGATCACCTATGAAGGTTCTTTCCTTGTAGATATTTATCAGAGTTTCCTCCCTTCTTCTTGAATTCAAACATATCAGGCTATGCAGGGCAGCATGATTTCGGCACATGTCAGATCAAAATGTCAATGAGAGCAAGAAATATGCTACAAACTTGTGCGTGATGGTCAGCAGATTTATTTGTATGGCTAGGGCACAATGATGAATCCCGGCCAGCTCATTACTATTGCTACCTGAAACACAACCAAAACATCTCAGCTCATCAACGCTGTACCTTCCTTGATTGGCTGCAGTCGTGACGGCTTGCGCAGAAGCAGAGGCACGCAAAGATAAGGAGGGAGAGGGTAGAGACGATAGTCAAGCTGAGGTCATGCCTGGCCGCAATCAGCCAGAAAAGCAGGAGCTGCAGCAGAAGCAAGGGGACGAAAGTGCAGTAGCGCTGAATATTCCAAGCGCTTAGGAGCAGGAGGCAGTGTTGAATTCCGAGTCATTGTTTGGAAATGGCAATGGTTTGTATTGGTGCTGATTGGTGGTCAGGGACATTCAGGTGCTCCTTTTCTGATCATGCTGGATGTGTTCATGCTACCAGCACACCTTGTCTTTTGCTTGCTACGTTCCCTGTTTGTGCATTTGTCATTACAGTACGAGGCGGCATTTCAGGTGAAAACGAAGGCCGATTTGATCTGCCTATAGCTTGTAGAGGAGTGATTTTCATTTGTACCAATTTATCGTTGCGGGTAGACGTCACAGCACGACCCACAATTGATCCCTTGTTTTAGTGATGTGCTGACTGAAGGTTGAATCACAAAACAAAAAGCTGTCACATTTAATTGGTGGCAGCGACAAAACGTGTGTGATAAGGCAGTAGCCATTTTAGTTGAGATTTAACTACTACTATTACTACTACTGCTACTACTACTAGTGTTCAGCAACTTGGAGGAGCCAGTTTTTTGAAGAAGACTTTGGTTAAAATAAACACCAGTACCCACATGCAAGAAATGATACAGGAATTGCTCGCAATGAAAGAGGCTCGCCCCTCCTTTGTCTGTGCTCATGACATGAATGCCAGAAACTAAATGAACAGATGCCTGCCCCAACCTGTGAAAGAGCTAGGGAGTAGATGCAAAGGGAATAAAATATCACACGCTCCTTTCATTCGCTGCAGTTGGTAGAGGTGATGCGATGATGAAAGCTCTCTCTACTCGGCATTATCATCTGACTCCCCCTCCCCCTCCTCCTCCTCTTCTCCGTCCCCGTTGCCCTCTTCCTCCTCATACACCTGAATCAAATGCAACAATGTACGCACATGATGTGGTTTCTCAAGAGCAGCACAGAAGCGCATAAGGATTGTGTTGCCAGCCTGAGGCGGAACGGCCATACCCTGCAGCGTCGCGTCGGTATCCTTTGCATTATTTGCTCGTGATCACAGGAAACCGAAGTGCACTCGTTTTAAAGGGCGGTCCTTTCCAAGATTCAAGATGCCCTGTCTGCTAAAACTTGGATCTCTGTCACTCATTAGTACTGCGCAGCAAGCTGAAAATGCAAAATTCTCTCAAACTACTAGCAAGTTATACTAGTTTTGTTTTTGTGCGTGCTGGGAGTGGTCGTGTAACTTAACAAAAACACATCCACACCTCTTTGCCCTCAAAGCCTTCCCCCTCGCCGTCTGAATCTGAAGAGATGTCCTCCTGTTAAGGAACAAATACACACAACACAAAGCCTTTCGTGACGAAGGCAAGAGGGTTGGCTAAAACCGCATGCATCGGTGCATGCATACACAAAATTTGAAGCAGGGACCCTCCTAAAAACGGCTGTATGCAGGACACATGGAACCAGTCGAGACAGTGGATTGTGAGATGTAGCACACAGAAGCCAAGATGATGCCAGTCAGCCACTCTGCCTCACGCCAGCAAGGAGTGTGGAGGATGGTTGCTGAGAATTAGTACACCCGTTACCACTACAAGTTGCTGAGAACTAGTACACCCAACACCACTTCTAAGATGTTGAGGATTAGTACACCCGTTACCACCACTACATAGTCGACACTACTCTGTGGCTAAAACCCACCGCCATGTCAAAGTCCGATTCGTCAATTTCTTGGTTAAAGTACTTGAAAGGGCTGGGCCAGATCTCGTCTTTCACAATGTCGGCCAAGGGGTCGTGCGTCCCATCCTGTAGGCATGGATGGTTTCAGTAGCACTTTTGATAAGCAGCGAACGCTGCCATAGTCGTGGATGCATGATATCGGTTTGACCTGAGGGCAGTCACAGGCAGAGTTGGAGACAGGGAGTTTGGTCGTAGGCCAGCTGAGCCGAATGGGTGCATGCTTGTGTTTGCACATAGGGGTGGAGTGCGGCAGAGAGGCGGTGATGATCTGTATGAAGGAAAACGGCACAGGGAATAATCGCGACGCTTTGGCCTGAATCAGTGCCACGTGTAAATTTGGATGAAGTCCCATGCTTCTATCCAATGGGGTGCGTAAATTCGTGCCGTGCCATTGAAAGCTAGAACAGTCAGTAAGCATGATACCCTTGAACACAGATTTCAAGTATATGTTCTGGTAAGAAGTGCAAGGGAGCTAGGGAGCGGTAGGAAGTAACAGGAGTTTATCTCTTGTTCATGCTAGGACCATAACGAGTGAGACGTACAGAAGATGCGCAGGACGATCGTTCGTGCTGGTGCAAAAATTACTCAGGGCTGTGCAATAAGGGATGTACAGTATGGTGCAGATTTACACGGTTACCGTACATTACACATACCCCCCCACCCCCCCCGGGAAAACTATAATTTTTCACAGCAACCCCCCCCCCTAGAATTATTTATTTTACAGTAATATTCAGCAGCCACCCCCTCTCAAAGGAGTACTCTTGATGTTGTTGCTGTCATTGCTGCTACTGCTGCTGCATGCGTGTGCTAGCTTTGCGTGCTGCTTGGGTGCTATAGCTAGAGTGTGTGCATGTGTGTGTGTGCGCGCGTGTGTGCAAGGGTGCTAGAGAGAGAGGTTGTGTGTTTGTGTGTGTATGTGTGTGTGTGTGCGCATGTGTAAGTGTGTGCGCCTGTGCATGTGTGTGTGCGCGTGTGTATGTGTGTGTGTGTGTGTGTGTGCACGTTGTGTGCCTGCAGCATCCCTGTCAACTTCATTAGTTGCATAACCACAAAATGCCAATGCAGTGCCAATCGTACAATCCTGAGGGGGCAAACCAAGGTTTGCAAGTTCTGCATGGCTACCTCTTGTTATTGCGCTCCTTTGCCTCTTGCTCAGCCCGGTCCGCTCTTGCCTGCTGCAGGCGAGCGGGGTCTGGGGGGGAAGGGGCAGGCGGAGCGGGGGGTAGCATCCTCTCCGCTCGTCACTTCAAACAATATTTATTTTTCGCTACCGCCCCCCTAAAAACCTGAACCGCTCCCCCTAGAAATAAATATATATTTTACCACCGTTCACCAGTAATATGTCACCGCCCCCTCCAAAAAACAACAATGGGCGGTGATATACTTTATGTACGGTCAGGCCAGCCATCCCTGTGAGAGTTCTTGCCCCAAAGCCGAAAAGTACATTTAAATATCCAGGACCCTTAACTAGATATCTAAGCATCCCTGCACACTCAGTTTGTGGCGGGAGGTGCCCAGGTGGGCAGGGTGGAATTCCCTGTCAGAAAGTGGATTTCCAAAAGCTCCCCTCTGGTGCCAGCAACTTACCAGGGGTGTTTGCAATAATATTGGGGACATTTTGGTGAAGGTCCGGGGGTCTGGGGTGAAGGTCCGGTTTTGTACCCCCTTTTGTCAGGGAAAAAGTGCGAGTTTTTATAAGTCGACAACCACTAAACCGTTTGGGGTCGCAATTGTTTTGCTGGGCTCTATTAAATATATAAACAATGATATGTTTGTCTTGAGTTTTGTTATATCGTTCATCTGGTGTTGTTTGTCGAAGCAGTCTGTGCTCGGAGGGGCTGATCAGAGACTTATAAATTTTGAAAATCTCAGCTGTCGCTGCCCACCACGGCCCAGCCCCAGCATTCCAGACCATCAAACTTGACAGGGTATGCCTTGGGAGCATACTGAAGGGCTCCCGACACTCAGGTGGTGGCCAGGAAGCGTGTTTCCAGGGTTTCCAGAAATGCACCATTTTTGCCCAGCAAACAGGCCCACGCATTTCTACACCCATACCACCTTTTTGGCTGGGAAACGGCACATATCCAGCCCCCCACTCTCACCATTGACCCCAAACTCATTAATTTTAATGCAGAAGTGTTACATTTATGTATAAATACCATTGGGTGACCTCAGATGTGCAGTTCAGGAAAGGGGCATCAATTCCCCCTTTTTGGGTGGGGCTTGGCTGGGCTGATGTACGGTATACAGAACAATGGATCCCAAACACGATTAATCAGTGCAACAGGTCTCGAAGCAAGCTGTCAGAAAGTTGAGAAATGACCGCATCTGTTGTTGAGTGGGCACCTCTAACGGGAAAAAATTCCCTCAAAAGCCTAGAGTGACGATTTCAGGTACCGACGAAGACCAGGTAAACGTGGAAACCCACCAGAGTCTCATTCTCGACAAACCACATCATCAGCCGGTAATCGCGCTCAGTCGACTTCTGGTCATCCTGAGCGTCCGGCTTTGCCGGCTGCTCCTGGGCTGGTCCCTGGACACACAGCAAAGTCGATGTGTGTGGGTTTGCATGTGTGCGTGTATGTGTGTGTGCGTGTACGGATGTGCGTATGTGTGTGTGCAGCAGGGGGAGTTGACATGCAAACACGCACCATGTCAGGCTTCCAGGTGGGTATGTTCCCGTTCACAAGGATGACACCTCCCTCTTTATTATGGAACTCCTGCATTTCAATGTAGACAGAGTGTGTGAAATTGGGAAGAGCACGTTGTATTTAAGCTTAAAAGAAAAGAAAACGCCAGCACGCATGCATATAACCACACCACAAAAAACGCACATATACATGGTACACATGCACAGATTAGTACGTGAGAAAACACAGAGAATTGATAGGGGGCACACATGCGGGGCAGAGCCAAATCAGGATGCCAGCTTGCCCACCTTGACTAGGTGCGGCTCCGTGAAGAAGGGGTTGTTAGATGCAAAGTGCAACGTGATTTTGTAGCCACTCTTGACGTCCTCAAACTCCTCCACGTCGACCTGCGCATGCTTTTTTGCATTTCAGCGTGAGCATGCACACACATGCCCTGTGCAAGTAAGCGTGCTTACATGCACTCTGCTATATGAATTTGTGTGTGCACAATCTCGTGTGCACTCATGTGTGTGTGTGTGTGCATTGTGCATTGTGCATGTGCGTGTATAGGTATGTTCGTGTTTATGCACGATTTGTGCGTGCGCATGTACGCACATGAACTTTTCAATGCGCTCTCGGGCCTGCTTGGTACATCTTAACAAGACTAAAATGTGTGTGAACACTAACACTCGATTCAGAGAGCCAGTTCCTTGTTTGACTCATATCGATAAACACATTGATGGGTCTGCCTCCCCATGCAACACAAGTGTGAAGTATGTGATGCACACGTGCGCACCACACTCACCTTCGTACAGTACTCCAGCACTTTAACGTCGTCTTCTGTCACCATCTGACGAATTAAGGGGTGAGCTAGCAGGGTTTGCTGCCAGAAGTTGGGTATCTTGGCAAACAGCTTGTTGCGCTCCTCATACCTGCATGGACAGGTATGACAGGTGTGAGCATGGAGCCGATGGTATGTGTGTACGTGGCGTGTAATACGTTTGGGCGTCGTGTGTAAGTGCGTTCATAAGCGTGTGTGTATGTGTGTGCGCACATGGAATTTGCTTGTATGTATGCATGCATGTGCGTGTGTACTTGTGTACCAGTGTGCGTGTGTGTTTGTGTGTGTGTGTGTGTGTGTGTGTCTGAGATGGGGGTTTTATTGTTAAAACTGAAATCAGAGGCCCTTAGGTTTGTCGCGCGATGCCCATGCATGTGCGAGAAGAGGAGAACGCCTGCCCACATGTGAAGTTAGTACTCACACAGGCCGTCTCTTCTTGTTGTACTCCCGCTCCACCTCGAACACCTTCTCCAGTGCCTCATCGTTGATCTGCGTGTGGTGTCAAGGTGTGAAGTGAGCACAGTGCGTTGATGGTGCATACAAGCGCGCGCAAGTGCCTTCGATGCCTTCGTGAGAGTGTCTGCAAACCATTTGCTTGCCCCTTTCTGCAGAGCCTCCCCTTTCCTGTTTCACAAGCGCTCCCCCTCTCTTTTACGGGTGTGGGACAGGAACAGGTCTGAGAGAGAGCAGAGAGCGCTCCTTGGCAAGCCTCGTCTGGCTCACCTCATCTAGCTTGTTCTGCAAGGAGTCAAGGGCATTGATGTCCTTTTGGGAGGGTGAGTCTTCCTCCCCTGTCTCCCTCTTTTGCCTCTTTAAATCCTGCTCCTCTGCCATTTTCACTTGCCTGATTAAATTATTATTAATTATAATATATAACAGAGGGAAGAGGAAACCCACTTTTTGTTCTGCATGAACATGCAATGGTGGGAATAAGCACACTGCTTGCACATGGCCACCGCCAAGGCAGCTGTAGGGTAGTTCCTCTGACCATACAATATGTACATCATTCCCCGCATTTGCAGGCCAGCGAATCAAAAATGTATGAAGAAGCAGTGTTCAGGGCTTCACTCCTCCCTGCACCACCCCATTCCTCTCCCTCCCCTGTACCCTGGCCTGCGTAAAGAGGACGGCAGCAAACTTACTAACCAGCCCTTACTCCTGCACCCAACAATCGTACTCAGCCCACACAGCTTTTGCACGTGCTCTGCAACACGTGGCAGTGGGGACGGCAGCAGCAATGACGCGAGCAGTTCAAGCAGCAGCAACCGCTCCCCACCCCCGCCGCCTCCCATCCAACCCAAGGTGCCGCCCCAGCAACGCCCCAGCAGTGCCTACCAGACCAGGACACTCCGGCGAGCCACGGCAGAGAGCTTTCAAAACAATGATAGCTACGACGAGGAATCAGAAAGGCTCCCCTCTTTTCGGGCTCCTAGGTACCCCTCAACCCCTTTCCCTAGCGTATCCAGTATGGACCAGGGCTTGGACGCGTACTCTGATGAGGAGCTGCTACGTCCAAACACGCCTTCCCCCTCTTCCTCAGGTCTGCGCGTGGAGTGGTGTTGTATCAAATCATTAGGCGTGGTCACAAGACCGTATTTGCTGCAATGCGCTCCCTCCAACTTGTGCCTGCACTACCCACACGCGCACACGCACACAGGAAGAGGAGGCCTCAGCAGCAGCAACAGCAGCAGCTCAAGCTACGATGATGGGCTCAGTGCCTACATTGCACAGTCGTTCTCAGGCGCGTCACAACAACAGGGATTCCCTGCCAGGGGCAGCAGCAGCAGCAGTAGCAGCAGTGGCGGGAGGGGGCGTAGTAATTCTAGCGGCAGTTTCAGCCTGCCTCCCAGCTACTATTCTAGAAATGGTCTGCCTGGAACAAGCACGGCCGGTAGCAGCAGCAGGTATATTCCGATCGTGTGTGTGCGTGTACGTGCGTGAAGGCAAGCAGTGATGCAGTGCACAAGTGCACAACCTCCTGGGTGTGAGGCATGTGCTTGACAGGTGGGCCTGAGGAGCGTCGCCATACGTACAAATTTCCGTGTTCTGCTTTGGCGAAACGCGGCGAGTATTCTGCGTGTGCTGCCATTATTTGTGGTCACTATCTTCAAATTACCCTTGCATGCACACATTCACAAGCACGCACACACATACACATACGCACTTGTGCGCACACATACGAACAGGGATCCCTTTGCCGCGTTCCGTGCATACCAGCAAGCTGCTCCCTTGCAGGGTGGAGGGGGCATGGCCATGGATGGGGGAGGCCACCATTTGCAGGCCTTTAGGCGCACAGTCATGCCCAAGTTACGCAAGGGTGCGTGCGTTAGTGCGCGCTTGCGCGTTATGTGTTAGTTATGTGTTATGTGTATATGTGTGTGTGCAATGGTTTGTGCGTTGTATGTATTTGTTGCAAGCCCGTGTCTAACAAGAGCGTGGTTGTTTGTGAGAGGAACCAGTAGGGATGGGAGCAGACAGGCAGACTCGGTCAGGTGAGCGTCGGCTCTGAAAGTTCTCTGCCTTCTATGTGCATCTGTGCATCCATACAAAGTACTCGGCACTGCATTGTGTAGCACAGCAAGGTGATTTGTGGGAATATATATTTTTGCTTGCTTCATTTTTCTTGTTTATTTAGATGCGCACTTTGTTTTTTATGTGAACTGTGGTGGGGTCAATATACACATGCCCAACATTGATTGTGAAGAGGGTGCTTTGACCTCTGCCAAACAAGTAGAGTACAGGTTTACCAGTGTCCCTAACAGGCACACAGCAGGCACATAAACGCCAAATACTTGATGCTGCTTTTCTATTAGGCAGCGCTAAAGACACAAAACCCAATGTGGTGAGACGTGACTCAGAAATACCACCTGCCACTGAAGGACGCTTGCACGGAACCTCTGAAGTCCAAAAGGATTCAGTGAGCACTCCTTGCAAACCCCTGTCTGTGCAGGCAGGCAGGAATTGGTACACCCTTTCTTGCAGGGTGTCAGCAATATTAAAAGATTTGAACCTCATCGATGCCTCTTTGTAGGCTGGTATGCAACCTCTGGCTACAACGCGGAACGGCTCAGTCAACAAATCCTAGCCCGCTGCGAACAGAGGCCTTGTGGTACGTGTCTACAAACGAGATGGTGTATAAGGATGGTCTGACCAAAAAGATGGGAAAAAGCTACGCTGGTAGTGCACACACACCCAGCATGACATGAAAAGAGCGGGATGCTAGTATGATGCTCAACTTCCTCCTGCATTGGCGTATGTTGTCTCTGTTGTGCGCTTTACAGCAACTGGCTATAAAGTTGCATTACAGGCCGCATACTCTCCTATGCCCAACCTTCAAAGTTGAGCGAGCAGCTCGTCCGTGGGCAATCCCTTCCTGCTTTGAAGAAACTGTCCCAAAGCCAATCCCTTCCTGCTTTCAAAAAAACTGTCCCAAAGCCAATCCCTTCCTGCTTTCAATAAATTGTCCCAAAGCCAATCCTTGTATGTGCAAGGGAGCCGGTCGTCTGTATAATTTTAAGCGTCAGGAGCATCGTGCACTGAGGAGGCACAGTGGAATATGTTTGTGTTAGCCTTCCTGAAGGTGGGAAAAAAGAATAGCAAGGACTCTTCATCCTCTCTATTTCCAACTACCTGCTTATAAGGAAGCCATTACGAAAGTGAGATTCTACGCCTCCTCAGCACATGATTGTTATCGCAGCTCCAACCTGCTGCATTTAAAACTAACCACTTCCTTTAACACAGAGCACCGCCTGTGCATTTCAAAATCACGCACTTCCTTCAACACAGAGCACCGCCTGTCCCACTGAGCATTGCACACACATATTAAAACCCACTCACACACACATACACGCATGTATGCACTTACACAAACAGACCTGTGCCTCGGCTACACGTGCAGACATGCCTCCCCTGTTCATGCTGGTAAGGCTGTGTGAATCTCAAGAAGATGCTCGTACTGCTCTGGCAACCATCTCTGCTGTGCGCGCAGCTGCAGCACGGCTGCGGGGCAATCTGGTTCCGTTTTTGAATCAGGGCGGACACAACCTGGCAAGGGCCTTCACATCGGTGTGTGTGTGTGTGTGTGCACGTGTGAGTGTGCTTGTGTGTATATGAAGGAAGTCTGACGTCTGTATCAAAATCCTTTGTCACTCAGCTAGGATCTATATTTGCAACTTTGTTTGTGAACCTGTGCAAACCTTGTGCTACATTTTGTCTGCATGTATGCACGCTTGACTCTTGGTTATGTTGTACATGTCTGTGTGCACGCACCAGCACTTTTCCGATTCATGCGTGCCTGCATGATTAACTCTTGATCATGTTGTACATGTCTGTGTGTACACATCAGCACCTCATCGTTCCATGCATGCCTGCATGCATGACTTTTGATAATGTCGTACATGTGTGTGTACGCGTGCAGCACCTTGTCAATTCATGCGTGCCTGCATGCACAACTCTTTCTTGTTGTGCATGTGGTTGTGTGTACGCATGCAGCACCTTGTCATTTCATGCTCTCCTGCACGCAGATGTGCTGCCGCTGTGACGCCTCAGACGCCCTGGCCTCTGCTTTGATCCATGCCAATGTGGTACGTAGGCCTGACACTCCCGCCTGTGCACCTTCACTGCATCCTTCATTTTCATTTTTCTGCGAATGTGGGGTGCTCATCATTCTCTGTTCACTGAGAGGTTTACACGTCTGCTTTCGCGGTACTGATCTGGACTGGGAGGTCGTATGTATTGTGTCGGTAAGATGGTGTTACACTCATGCTAGGGATGTGTGCGTGTGCCGTTTGTTTGAGCACGCCCCCTGTGTTGTTTGGCACACCAGACCTGCTGATGAGTTGAGTGCTCGGCTTGTGCAGGCAACCAAGCCTACAGGGTGTCGTGTGTTGGCTTGCTACAAGTGTAGATGGTATCTTTTTTTGGCGGGCCACAAGCAAAGAGGGTAAAAATGGCAGAACTAGTACTTCCCCACGTCCTCTCTTTTGCCTCTGTCGTTGCTGGTGACAAGATGCAGTGGATGCTGTCGTTGCTGGTGACAAGATGCAGCAATTGCTGTCGTTGCTGGTGACAAGTTGCAGTGGATGCTGTCTTTGCTGGTGACAAGTTGCAGTAAATGCTGTCGTTGCTGGTGACAAGTTGCAGTGGATGCTGTCGTTGCTGGTGACAAGTTGCGTGGATGCTGTCGTTGCTGGTGACAAGTTGCGTGGATGCTGTCGCTGCTGGTGACAAGTTGCAGTAAATGCTGTCGCTGCTGGTGAAAAGTTGCAGTGGATGCTGTCGTTGCTGGTGACAAGTTGCAGTGGATGCTGTCGTTGCTGGTGACAAGTTGCAGTGGATGCTGTCGTTGCCGGTGACAAGTAGTGGCGGATGTTATAAGAGCTAGTAGCGGCCAAGTCATGAGAGCAAGCGAATGCCATGAGAGCTAGTAGCATGACTATAGGTTAGCCAGAACCGTATTTACACCGTATATGACTGTATATTTGGTGATCTCCCAGCCAAAAATACTGTATAGACACCGTAACTATACCGTAGATCCTCGATCACTTTGTGACACCAATATTAAATTTCCGTTTTTAGTTCGTAAGGGGGTCTGGGGATTTATATTTGAGTTCGAAGGGACTTCGTGAGGGTCCTGTCGGGAATTTATTTGTAAATTTGGGAGCCCCCCACAGTTGGCTGCTGCTGCTGCCCCTGATGCTGCTGCTGTTGCTGGGCAGGCTGCTGGGCAGACTGACCATTGGTTGCATGGAGAACGACAGCTGTGAGTGCTTGCACGTGTGCTTCCCTCAATCAGAGAAGCAACCTTCTCTTACCCTTGCCATCTTCACTCACTCTGTGAGGATGCCCCAGAAGAAGAAGGGCCTGAGGGGGCTGTCAGAGGAGGAGGCTTGCTCTCGGAGCAGCATGCATGGGCGCCCCACAGGCCTCTTCACAGTTCGCGCCCCTTGCCTTTGCCTATGCCTCTGCCAGCTCCTTGAGCTGCCTCTCCCTCTGCAGCTTCTTATGGCCTCTCTGCTGAGCAGCCAGCCTCTCAGCAGGGAAATGGGGCTTCAAGAACAGGAATAGGGGGGTTCACACTGACACACTGGGAGGCCATTCTTGAAAGTGCCAAAAAAACACTAAAAATAGTTAAATTTTGGCTTCGAATCTAGTTTGAAAAGGGCTCCGAGAATATATATTAATTTTTCTACTTTGGCCAAATAATTATTTATTTCCGAAGTGGTTGAGAATCTACGCTATATGGTTCTGGCCAACCTTAAGCATGAGAGCTAGCGGATGCCATGAGAGCTAGTAGCGGCTAAGTCATAAGCCCTAGTAGCATGAGAGCTAGCGGCGGCTATGTCACGAGAGCAGCTAAATATCGGTCCCTCTGGCTGGTATAAAACAAGGGCTGGGCTTGCTAGTGACCAAGCATGCCCCTGCGTGCCCCTGTCCAGGAGTATAAAATATTGTACTGACAATATATCAGGATAGTCTCTTTTTTGCATGTAGGCCTGACCGTGATCTGCAGCTGTGTGCATTTGGCCAAGAGCACACATTCATACGTTTCTTCATACATCTCTACTTCCTCTACCTCTCGCTTGCTTGCCCAGGAACCACCACTGCGCATATCCGCATATTTTTGGTGTTAATTACGTACCATGCTCTTGTTGCCCCCACGCAGGTGGGCTTGCCCATGACTTACCACTGTGTGCATTTGGCCATGACACACTGGGCCCAACTACAAGAGCTCCCCAAAATGGACCAGGTGAGCGTGCGCAAGCCATAACTGATGCTCACTGCCTGTGTAGCTGCTCTCGTCCAACTGGTCTTAAATGTTGTCAAATGTGTGTGTGTGTGTTTATGCGTGTGTGTGTGTGTGTGTGTTTAGTGCGTGTTTATGTATGTATGTGTGAGGCGTGTATGGCTGTCATCGGACGTGGCGAGCATTAAACATGACAAAAAGCCTCTAATGTGTCCACAGCATGCACCTGAGAGAGTTCTTTGCATGGCACAGGTCTGGTGCATAGCTTGCTCAGATGCAGTTTAACGGGTGCTGAGGTACCTTTTAAATGCAGACAATCAGCACAAATGCAAGCACAAAGGGGGGAAGATGCCGCAAACTCTGATCCTTCCCATAACTAATTCCCAATCACCTTTTCCTTGTGCATCTCCTGCGTCTTGTGAGCTGGTCAGAGCTTGTATGTGTACACGCTCATAGGGTAACCTCGTATCAGGAAGAAGGGACTTGGTGAAGGTTTTTGCTCCTTTAGTGCGCATTTTTCCTTAAACAGCTGTGGCACAGCTATGTGATGTGCATGTGTGTGAGAGTTTGCGTGTAAGTTTGCACGTGTCTGTCGCACAAGGGCAGGGAAGTGGCACTGAAGCCCTGTTACAACAGAGCCTGGCCAAATTTAAGCAGATACGTCTCACTGTAAATGGAAATGCAGAGCTAGCTAGAGACGTGCACATAGAGCTGTTGGTTATACCAAAACAAGTGGTTTGGACATGCATTCTCTGGCCTGACAGTTGTGCTGCACGATGGGCAGGAAAGAAGTGACCACAAGCAAGTGCGCACACATACATGATACACACAGTTACACATGCGGACACACACACATGTGTGTACGTTGGGCAGGAAAGAAGTGACCACAAGCAAGTGCGCACACACACATGATATACACAGTAACACATGCAGACACACACACGCATATGTGCGTTGGGCAGGAAAGAAGTGACCACAAGCAAGTGCGCACACACACATGATATACACAGTAACGCATGCAGACACACACACGCATATGTGCGTTAGGCAGGAAAGAAGTGACCACAAGCAAGTGCGCACACACAAGTGACGTCACTTTTGCAGGTGCTGGAGGCAATGCCCCAAGGGGGACTGCCCTACACTCCCAAGACTGCCTACATTGTCATTCGAGGAGCCGTGAACTCAGGTCGCCAAGAGCTAGCAGAGATGTACGCAGCAAGGATGATGGTGCGCGCGTCCTTTGTAATGGAACTTGTTGTCTTTTTAGTATGCCATGCGAGCTGCAAGCTGAATGATAGAGCATGTGCCACACATGCTCTATCTAGGGTGGCCAGAACCATGTATGTACGGTGTATAAACGGTAATTTGGCAGGAAAATCACCAAATATACGGTCAGAAACGGTGTATACCGGTATGTATGGTTCTGGCCAACTTCACATGTGTGTATGTGTCCTTCCCCAGAGTCACCGGAAAGGTACAGCTCGTGTGCTGTCAGGGTTGGTAGGGGTTTTTGACTGCAGATGCAAAAGAGGTGATTTGAGTAGATTTCACAATGCATGCAATCCCTAATTGGCTTGAGAATGGCTGCATAAGTTTTGGGCTTCTACTTGTCAACGTGGTTATGCCATAACAGCACTAGGTGTATATGTAGCGGATCTCCACCTGGTAAGAGGGACGCTTACCAGACGTATAAGGCAGGCAGCTTAGCCCCCAGAAGCCACTTAGATTCAATTCCTATCATGCCCATGCGGCATACCCATTACCCATTCTACAGTGCCAGTGTATGGTAGGTGTGTGTGCGCTTTCTGGGACATTTTACAGCAAGTTTTTCCCAACATGTTCCAAGAAATGCACACACGTACATGAAAACAGCACGTGCATGGGCTTGTTACTTAGTCCCAGGCAGGCGCACAGTCGATTCAGGTGCACTGCGAGTTGTTGTCGTTCGTCAATGTCCATACTTCCCAAATGTTTTCCTGGCACACAGGCAGCAGGAGTACGACTGCATCCAAGCGTCAACATGCTCCTTGAGGTTGGAAGGGAGAGAGCAAGGCAGAGAGCAGAAGCAATGCAAGGAAGCGAGGACGAATGATCTGCCTGTTTGAGGCCAAACTTGCAACCCTCCTGATTCCCCCGTTGACCTTAGTTCTCCTCCTTGGGGAGGATTTGCACGGCCGTATTTGGTACCGTAGCAACTCCCTTCTTTTAATCAAATTTTATAGGAGTGCATTATACCTTGCAGGTTTCCCCTTCTTTGCATACAGCCGCCCTGTGTTTAAAGGGTTATTAGTTATCAGTTATCAGTGATAACTTATCACGTTATCACTCTTTAGGCTATCGTGTTTGGTTGTAACCTTTGTAGAACAGCCAGCCATAATCCATAAGGAGATGACAGAGACACCTATCTGGATATTAGTGAAGTACGTGTATTGTTGCAGTGGAGCAGAAATTGAATCGTCAAGCTATCCCCAAGTTGTCCACGGGAAAGGTTGGTTTCCCTATACCTAGAAACAGACGGCCGACACGTAGGAGTCTAGCTAGGACAGGAGCTTACTGTGAAACAGCCAAGAAGCTATTCGGCCTAGCATTACCAAAATAATTAAATCCAGAAGATAAAGGTTATCAATAAGACTGGCACATCCAGTTTATTTAACAAGACATTCCACAGAAACTCTCAATTGTCAACCAAATAACTGCTTGTCACACAATTCGTTGCCACCACTGATTGGGCGAGACAGTCCCGTTATTTTGGATCAATAAGTGCCTTTTTTTGCCTGCTACCGTGACGTCATGTCTGTCCTACCCGTAGTGAACAGATTGAACGGAAGAAGTTGGATTGGGCATGAAGATAGTGATGTCTGGACGAGAGGGAGGAGGTTAGTAATTCTAGGTCCGCTGTAAGTTTGCTTGGTAGCAGCCATGATGATGGACGGCGGCATTCTGTTGGTAGCACTTCAGGCATAGCGGGCAGTTAGTAGTGGTTGTTAAAAAAGTGGACATACTTTGATCACAAGATAGTAAGCAGGCTTCACCAACCTGGAAGGCGAATAGGAAGCGATGGGTAACAGTTTTCCCCTTCTAAAATCCAAAAAAGATTTAGAAACTGGAACAGTAGGCCAGCTACCTAACTCGATCAGTAACCATACGGCATGCTTTAAGTTTAGCAATTTGGAAATTACTAAATCTGTAATAACAAGGTCAACCTTCAGATTAAACAATTGATCAAGGCACGTTTTTGATCGAAAATGGTATCTATGTAGCATTAGAGAACGCAATGTAATGCATGAATGTGTGTAGCAACCTTCACTTAATCATGGCATACATTGAAAACTCTGGGCTGGTCATTTTCAGGGGCAAAATGGCCTCTGCTTCCACAGTCCGGGGGCCATACACATGCACCTCCCGTACATGTGTGTCCCGTCCATTCAAGTGGTTTGTCAGCACTGCCAGCTGCAAAAAGAACGCACACAGGGGGGCACTAGACTGTGCATCTTGGGGGGAGTCACCGTCAGCAGGTGGCGGCTCTGATGGGGTGGTGGCGCTTAGGGGAATCGTGATCCAGCCAGACGGATCCTCTAGCTCAATTAGATGCAGCTCCTGCAGGGATTGCATTGTGGCAAGCAAATAACCAAAACGTTTCATGGCTCGTAGGGGGAGAGTGACCCAGTCAAAAGGCTCTTCTGACTTGATTAATTACAGCTCCAGCACCTGATCAGGCCTTCTATCGGCAAGCAGCATTCGGTTTCAGCAGTGTGTAGTAAGGTGACTACTGGGGGGATGGTGGCCTGAGAGGGCCCTTAAGCTTTTGACCAGCTGCAGATCTTGCAGCAAGCGTGTGTGCATTACCTTATGCTGAAATTTCGAAAATGCCCTGTTTTTACACTGCTACATAGGTTTCTTAAGGAGCCCTTGAAGGACTTGCATTCCTTGCAAGCACTGTAAAAGCAGTTGATCATGCACAACTATTTTTTGACGACATTGTAAGGCGTTTGCATGTCGTCTGAGGGCATTTAATGCAGGCACAGATTTGGCACGCGCCGTTTGGCTTCCGCAGTGTGGCGAGATTGCTAAGAACAAGTGCGAAAGATCATTGGCGAGCACAAGGTACTAGTTGTGAGCTTCTCTTGAAGTGTGAACTACTGCACCTGTGATGTCAGTTTGGTATTCTTCATGGCTCATGCGTTAACACGTACACCCTCAGTTGAATAATAGCCTTTGAGGAGGTTCCGTTCTACCCCGGCGCTTGTTTTTATGGTGTGTGTGTTTTCCGGTGCACGTGTTCATCAACAACGAAAAAATGCCGATTGGAAAAAAGCCAAGGTCCAAAGCCCTTACCCTCAGGTCATACGAGCTTGAGCCAGCTCGCACAGAAATTTTGCTGGGGGTGTAGCTCTCGTCGACCTTGAAGTCCAGGTATATTCGCAGCTCCTGTTTGTGCAATCGAAGGGGAAGAAATCGAAGGGGAAGAGGCAGGAGTGTGCAAAGGACCCAATACGGCACATGCAGGCTAGCGGCTGATTTTGTATACGATACAAATGGCTCTTTTTCAGTCAGAACAGACGACTTCTAATGAGCAAATTGACCGAAAATATGTATGCAAGGTGCAAGCACTCTGTTCCTATCAGGCTGTTTGTTACCCAAATGTCAGTGTGGTCATACACGGTGCTTTAGCATCTGGTTATTGTCAGCCCTATTCGTCCGTTTATCACTGGATTTCATGATACCGGTCAAAGGACAGGTGGCGTTTCTTAGCAGACAGACAACACCTACCGATGACAAGGTTTTCTTTTGGAACTGGATGTTAATAAGGTGCGGCTGCAAACCATCAGACCTGCGGTTTGTAGTGCAGTATATGACGGCTATTTTTGTTTTAGTGCTCAGACGTGCTTGCTTGTGTGTTTCTTTGTGTATGCGGATGTGTGTGTGTGTGTGTGTGTGTGTGTGTGTGTGTGTTTGTGTGTGTGTGTGTGCATATAACTCCTGTGCACGCATGCACGCACGCGTGTGCATGTGTGTGTTTGCTATTGTGTGCATGTGTCTGTGCACACACGCACGTGCATGTGTGTGTGTGTGTGTGTGTGTGTGTGTGTTACAATGAGAAGGACACTCGTCTTACTGCCAAAATGTGTCTGTCTTCTCGTCCCTGAGGCAGTCAACACCGTTCCCCAGCTTTGCGCTAGTCACGCTCCATGAGGCCAGGTGCCCAACCTCCCTCAGAGATGTGCTTGTGTCAATGGAGGCAGTGGTGTGGGGCATCAATGTGTAGGCCCTAGCATTTGGAAATGGTAACCCTCACTCAACAGGTTCGCATGATGGCAATGTAAATTCGCAGTCACTTTATCACTCTTCTCCATATCTTTCCAAGCTTTACTAAATTATTAAGTTTCTTGCAGAACACGTAAATAGCCGTACACACTTGTGCTGGGTCACCTGTTGTGGTGGTTTAATATCTCGATCTTGAATAGCAATGGTGACGGGAGCAGCAGGGCACAGAAAATCGTTCCTGCCTGTCCTCGACCGAGAGTCTGCAGTTCTAGGGGTTGCCACAGTGGTATAATGAGGCGTTGGAACTCCAGCTGCTGAGCTCAGCCCCGGGTAAGTCATGTAGGGGCATGAAGCAGAGCAAAACGGCCTTTCTGCTATGTGTATACACAGCAAACTGAGTAACGGCACAATCATGTGCGCGGAAATCCAGATGGCTTGCATTTGCTGACCCGTACGTCCACCATGTATCACTGATAAGTTGTAGTGACAAACTCATACACAAGCACGTGTTTCTGGTTCCTTCCAACTTTGAAAAACAGGATGCAAGCACGCAATCTTGTGTTTTCTCACTTCGCCTAGACCCTCTCCCTCCACCCTGACTGACTAAGGTGCACAAGCCTGATGGTGCAGCAGGAGCCCGCACAACAGGCCATGAGTGCCACTATGCTTCAGGTGTGATAGCTTCTGGTAGTCAAATAATCTGCCTTTGCTTTTGCGACTTACTAACACAAAAGACATTCACACGCGTACATACACACACGCTTACACACATGCACACACACACACACATACTCGCACACACATAGCCATACAATATAAGCACGCAAATTGCACATGCACGTAGGGTGACATGCTGCAAAGCATGCTCATGGCAGGAATTTCCAATGCGGCACATGGCATTTCGATTGTGGAGGTCATACCAGCCTGTGCAGCAAACATCCCGAGCTGCAGCCATGCTCCCTCCCCGCGCGCATCTCAAGAAAAATGTGTAAGTAGCTGTGGCGTGAAAATTTTACAAGGCAGAATAGTCCATACAGCCAATTGCGAGAAAGTTTTGACTCAAGCTGTATCTTGATGCCTAATGGCAACAATTATAATAAGCACATCTAGTTGATAGTTGTACACACACACACTCACACACACATAGACACACACACTTGCGCACAAACACACATGATTCTGCAGGCCCCTTATGGTAGCGAGGCTTGGAATTGCTTTGTCCGCTCCACTCCCTCTTGCCGAGCCTCCAACGAAACTGTGAGTTTTCGCAACAGCGGGGAAGGGCGAAATAGCTCTGATGATGCGCCACGTAACAGCAGTGGGGATGCTCGCCACAGCAGTGGGGAAGGCTGGGGAGGGACGCCGCCTGGTATCCGCAGCAGTGCCGCCTCAAGCAACCCCCCCCGGTTTCCACTGGCCGCCAGTAGCGGCCGCAACAGCAGCATTGAGGCACGGCCTAATAACAGCAGCGGGGAGCTGCCTCGGTATGGATTAATAGCAGCAGGGATGGAGGGGGGAGCTGTGGGTTCTAATGGCAGCAACTGTGACCTCTTACGTTACACCTCAGGCGGCAGTCTCTCCAGCGGGCCGCTTTCCAGCGGGAGTCTGTTTGGGTGTGGCAGCCTCATGGGGTGGGGCAGCGAGGCCATCCTGGCATCATCAGCAGGCGAGCGTGCTGAGCGTGCTGAGCGTGCGGCTACCAGGGCGAGCGGGGGAGTAGTCCCTGATCGAGGGGGGCAGCAAGGTTGTGGGGTGAATAATGAGGGTTTCAGGGTCCCTGCTGCAACGGCGGCCCCTGCTCCGGGCTCCAAGCTGGGTCGTAGCTTATCTGGTGCGATAGCCGCTGCTGGGGGTGCAAGCAAGGGGGCAGGGGGGGAGGAGCAGCCCCGGCCTTACTTGGGGCGCGTTGTATACGCCAACAGAGCATTTGAAGCACAGGTACGTGCAGGATGCTGCGAACAAATGAGACAGACCTCTGCTTTTTTGTGTTGTGAGCTAGTGTGTGTGTGTGAGTGTGTCGAGTTGCACGTTGTGTGTGTGAGTGTGTGTGTATGTGTGTGTGTGTGTGTGTGTGTGTAGTTGCACAGCCTGTCTTGGCTGTGGAATGCTAGGCGAACAAGGTCTAACAATGGTAGTGCTGCTAGGCAGGCGACCAACGTTAGGTTGCTCAGTTGGTTTGAGGTTGATTTCCTACCTTGTCCCTCTGCCAGTGACTAGCGTGAATGGCCATTGCTCGTAAAACGTGGACTGCTGTCAGAGCTGCAGGTCAGTGGAGGAGACAGGGACGCACTCGCCTACGTAATGTGTCGTCGTTCTGATGGGTTTAAGACCTCCTGAGAAAAGGAAACACTTAGAGTTAGTGGCAGTGGAAGCCACTCCCCATATTAAATAAGAAAAAGGAGTCACTTTGGTACCGGGTACTCTAAAATTTCCTCACCATCCTCTTACTAACCCCATTTACCTTACATGTAATGTCATCTTCATACACGCAGGTGGGGCAGCCACTTTCAGAGCTGCAAGCCAAAGGGACAGGTCTGGATGTCCTTCTTGGGCCTGCTAGCGACTATGCTGATGTACGCAACCTGGCACATGCACTGCGCAGCAATAGGTGTGTGTATGTATTTATGCTGCATGTATGAAAGTTCTGATTATGGCTTCCGTTCCATGATATTTGCGCAATAGCGTTCCATTCGTTGTTGCGGTTTTGTCGGTTCTTTATCATCCCACAAAATTTCCACAGTCCACGTGCTCTCCTATCCGTCGTCAGCGTGATTTCATCGCTGAACCACAGCAGACGTATATTAGTAATCTGTGTTCAAAGGTGTGGGCATGCATGAATGAATGTCAAACATGCCAAAATCCTTACGACTGTCAGTGTCCTGCGCAGAACAGAGGAGTGGCAGCAAAAGCAAATGGCCTGGGTTGGAAGCTCTGCGCACCTGGAACCCTAGGCAAAGTCATACAAAACAAACCCAGGCAAAATCGCACTTGGAACCCTAGGCAAAGTCGTAAACGAAGTTTTGGTCTTGAAAAGAGGAATGAAGCAATTGCCGTCTCAATGCTCGCTGCTACGATGGACATTCGGTGACGGCCTGCTGGACCTGCACAAAACACCCTTATGTGCAAAATTGACCACAGGCGTGCCGACGTCAAGCTGCTCTGCTACCACCACGCCATAGGGGACGGCTCCACAACTTGGAGCAGCCTCTCCCTCACCCCCATCAGCATTGGCAGCCCTCCTCCCCCCCCTCACCCACCTGCCACCACTGCTGCCACCGATACAGCTGCAGGAACAGCAGCAAAAACAGCAGCAGCCACACATTTGCCAGAAACAGCAGCAGGACCTCTGCCCCTGCTGCCTTGTGGGCAGCCTAAACCTGCTCAACCCACCTCCTCGCCTGCTCACTCATCCTCCTCTAACTCCTTCATCAATGCCCCACCTTCTCTCAAACAAGGGATTTGGTCACCCCCATCCAGGTACACTAGCTGCGCAAGCCCTGTCCTTAGCAAAAAGTGATATATCTTCTGTGCCCAAATTCTTCCCAGCGCGATCTGTTTGTTATAACTGCCTAATTAGTCTAGTGTTGAGACTAGTCTAGTGTTGCAGGTACTAGTACAATTTGCACTCATTTCACAGCTTGCTAGGCAAGACAGGCTCACAACTTGCTATCATCATGGGCATGCACGCACCAGACTTACACTTCCAAACCACCTCTGCCACTTAAGGCGTAAACACACACACGTGCACACACACATACACACACAGGCGTGGCAGTGAACGCGGTGGAGGCAGTGGCTTCACGTCGTCCGCCACCAGCACGCAAGGCGGCTCGTCACAGCGTGGCTCATCTGAAACGGCCGCAGCTGTGAGCCCAGTCAATGCCCCTGCTGCAGGGCTGCATCCCCCTCCCCCACCTCCCCCTTGCCCACCAACAACAAGAGCAGCACAAGCGCCACTAACAGGATTATTGGTAGCAACATCACCAACGCAGGCACCAGCAGCAGTAGATCCTAGCACAGCACCTGCGCATCCCTCCTCCCTCCCTCCTCCCCAACAACCATCCACAGGCGACTGGTTGGCACTTGCGCGCACCCCTGAAGATGACGCAGCGTCGGCTGTGGTCACCTCTATGGCCACGGACCTGCAGCAGACGCAGCATGCTCAGCAGGTCCAGCCGCTACCGCTGTACGAATCTTTGGGGCAGGGAGGCAGAAGTGGCGGCGGTGGTGGCAACAGTAACGCTCCAGTGTACTACCTGTGCGTGCAGCATGACATGAGTGCGCACGTGAGCGAGGCCATGGGCTGGAGGTTGAGAGGTAACTACAGCGTTACGTTGCTGTGGAGTCTGTGTGTGGTGTGAACATTTGTAAGGCAGCTCCACACATTTGGGACGCAATTCAAGTGCTATTATAGGTCACAAGTACTGACCGGACTCTTCCCCCCCAAACCATGCACAGATCACGCCTTGGGGAGTTGCAGCGAGGGCATTGCCATTTCTGACCCCAGCCAGCTTGGCAACCCTCTTGTGTACGTCAACGATGCGTTCCTGCTCATCACAGGGTGCGTTCTTGCACTGCTGCTGCTGCTCTCCGTCAGTGACCTATATATCATATAGCTGTATAATACTTGCTACTCATTACGGGGTGCGTACTTGCACTGCTGCTGCTGCTGCTCTCTGTCAGGGACCTAAACGTTACTTGCTACTCATTACGGGGTGCGTGCTTGCACTGCTGCTGCTTCTCTCTGTCAGTGACCTATATGTTACTTGCTCTTCATTACGGGGTGCGTACTTGCGCTGCTGCTGCTGCTGCTCTCCAGTGACCTATATGTTACTTGCTCTTCATTACGGGGTGCGTACTTGCGCTCTGCTGCTCTCCGTCAGTGACCTATATGTTGCTTGCTCCTCATTACGGGATGCGCACTTGCACTGCTGCTGCTTTCCAGTGAGCTGTGTTCCTGAGATCTTAGCTTTATCTCTGGCATCATCCGAACTCACAATCCGCGCATGCTTCTAGGGACGAGCTAGACCTAGAGCTTGTGCAAGGCTTTGACATTCACACATCACACAAACAAAATGAACGACAATTATCAAAGTTTGCTTGCCGCTCCTGTGTGTGTCCCTACCACAAGCCTCTGCAGGAAAGACACTTTTTTACTTTCCTTTGACTATCGTTCTACAACTGTGTGCGTGTGCGTAATACAACGGTAGGTGTCAAAAGGGGGATTGTGCTGGGACAGGCTTGCTGCGGTCCCCTGCATGTCCCTGCGGTTGACCCATACGTTTTATACAGCCAGACTGATTGATATCTTCAACTCAAGTTCTTGTGCATGTGTTAAAATGACAGGTACCAAAGGGGAGAGGTGCTGGGACAGAGCTCATGCAATTTCCTGCACGGCCCTGCCACCGAGCCCTCTGCCTTGGCTGCCCTCAAAGCTGCTCAAGACAACCACCAAAAAGCGACCGTAGAACTCGTGAACTACAAGAAGAACGGTAAGTGCTTCTGGCTGTAACGGTACAAGAAGAGGTACAAGAAAAAAGGCACAAGAAGAGGCTGTAACGGTACAAGAAGAACGGTAAGTGCTTCTGGCTGTCTCTTAGAATGTGCCCAAGGAGGCCTTGTTTTGTTTGCTGTTGCTGTGATTGGGTGCGTGCGAGATTGGCCATGGGTGTTGTCAGACAGAGAAAGATGCTACTGGCCAGCAGGTCGCCTTTGTGCAAGGTGGACGGCCATGCAATGTATGAGCACCACGCATATGTTCGAAGGCCTCCCGAATAGATTATTCGCTCCTCTGTGTCTTAAATGGGGCCCTTTGCTTTCGGGCAAAGTAAACCCTGAACTCTGGCTGCTCTTTACTACTGCACTTCCCTTGCAGGAGAGACGTTTTGGAACCGTGCAAGCATCACCCCAGTGTTTGACAGCTTGGGACAACTTGTGAGCTTCATCCACGTTCACAGTGACATCACAGAGCTCGTGCGCCGCAAGGTGGGATAATTGCTTTCTGGTGTGGGGCCTTCCTTGTGCTGTTCCTTGTCCTTTCCTGTGCTTTTTGGTGTGGGGCATTCCTTATACTTTTCCCTATGATTTTCCTGTGCTTTTCCCTATGCTTTCTGGTATAGGGCGTTCCTTATGCTTTTTTCCCTGTGCTTTTCCCATGCTTTCTGGTATGGAGCGTACCTTGTGCTTTTCCCTCCTTTTCCCTGTGCTTTCCTGAGCTTTCTGGTATGGGGCGTTTCCTGCACTCATTCGTTAATTTGCAGTTGCTTCTTAGGGTCAGGTTGTGTGTTCCCTGCAAACACATCCAATATAACACACCCTTGATGGAATTGTCCATCAGTGCTGGTGGTCCGTGTCTGGTGATGGTGTTTACGGACGTCTATGTGTGTGTGACTTGGTATGCAATGAGTCTGGATGTATCCACAATTTTTAGGATTTCTGTGGTTGTGCAAGGGGATGAGGAAGGGTGCCAGCGCTGCTGATGGCCAAGTTTCCTGTGCTCATCAAATTTGAGCGACCTGCCAACACGATGCACATGTGCATGCGCATGACGTGACTGGCTGTCTGCCTGGGATGTATTTCAAGTTCAACAAGATGCCAATACAAAGCACCACCAGCTGGCTAGTAGCGCATGTGCATGACTGCGCGCTTTTTTAAACAGTACAGATATAAAGAACAAATGCATGACCATGTGATGACCGTTGTGGCGTACACAGCACAGAGAGGAAAGTGCGTGTGCATGACCATGTGATGACCGTTGTGACGTAACACAGGAAGAAGAGGGGCGCCTGCTGGAGGCCAAGATTGCCGCAGAAACGGCTGCTGAGGCCAAGTCAATGTTCCTGGCAAATATGAGCCATGAAATCCGCACTCCTCTCAATGGCATGATGGCCACAGCACAGGTTTGTGTGTGTATGTGTTTGTGTGTGTGTGTGTGTGTGTGTGTGTGTGTGTGTGTGTGAGAGAGAGAGAGAGAGAGAGAGAGACGTGTGTACGTTTTGTGTGCGTTTGTCAGCAAGTTGTAGACCGGCCTCTTTGCTGCCTCCCTCTCTATAAAAAGCAAGCACAAGTGTCCGTGGCGACTGAGAAGTTGCAGACACATGCAATCTTCTCGCATGAGCATCGTGAGCTCACAGACCCCCCCTTGAATTAGACTCTCTTTTGCACATCCTCCTCGGTCGCCTATATCCTCGCTTCTCCTCAATCGGGCCGGTTCTTCTCTTCCTTGCTCATCTTGCATGTAACACGTGATGGTGTCAAATGCAGCCATGTCACTTTCAATTGCTGTAGTGCTTGAGTCTGTACCTGGAATGCTAGGTCAGACCATCGTCTAGCCTGACCACTGCGAGCGCGCAACCCCTATAAGTTGGTCTGTGTTCCCCCATCTCCTCACCTCAACTGCAGCTGCTGCTGACTTCCAGTCTGAACCCTGAGCAGCGAGAGCTGGCCGACACCATTTTGGAGTCAGGCAACTCCCTGCTTGGAGTTTTGGGAGACATCCTTGATTTCTCAAAGCTGGTAAGGATTAGCGCTTGGCTTTCCTGTGCTCCTGCCCTGCACTTCAAAACTAAAGTAGTGGCACTACTTTGTATGTGTGCAAACATGTGCTGGTTTCAAACAAAGCAAGCTTGGAACTCTTATTGTCTTTGTATTGCGTAGGTGGTTGTATTGCAGTGAAGCACGTCAACAACAAACAATCATTCATCCAAAAGCACACACATGTGTAGGGTTGGCCAGACCCGTACATATACCCCATGCATGACCGTATATTTGGTGATTTCCCTGCCAAAAATACCGTATGTACACCGTATATATATGGTTCTGGCCAACCTTACACGTGTGCTTGTTGACTCTTGACTTAAACTCACAGCCATGGCACCGTAAGGCTTTTTGTTGGCGCACGGCGGACCAACTAAATTTCAATCATCACACTAATGCAGCCTCTTGCAGACACAACAATTGTATGGTGTATGCCCCTATAGTCACCCCCTTTGTGCACGCAGACAACTTCAAGCACACACTTACACACACTTACACACACTCTCACTTATACAAGCTCACCACTCCAACTGCCTGCGCAGGATCACGGTGCCGTGGAGCTTGCTGTGGAGCCTGTCAGCATCAGACGCACAGTGGAAGCGTGCATTGACATCGTGGCTCTTGAGGCCCAGCATAAGGGCCTCTCCATGTCCTATTCTTTAGACACTCAGCTGCCACACTACCACCTGATGGCTGACCCCATTCGCTTACGACAGGTCAGCGTGCGTGGCATGAACAGGCTGAGGTTGCAAGGGTGTTTGTTGGACGTGGACACTTGACGCTTACCCTTCATCTGTTTGTGTCGTGAGGTGTGTGTGAGTGGGTAACAGAGGGTGTGAGTGGGTCAAAGTACGAGTGTGCACGGCATGTGGAACTGGGACACTGAACCTGTCTATATATGTAGGGTTGGCCAAAACCATACATAAATACGTATATACGGTGTATATACGGTATAATTAGCAGGAAAATTACCATGAATAAGGTAACAATACAGTGTACATATACGGTTCTGGCCAACCCTATGTATATGGCAAATTAGTGAGTACGAATGTTAATACGCAGGGGTGTAAGAAACATCGATACGGAGGATACTAGGCGGTCAATTTGAACACTTTTTCATCTACTGAAGCAGGCAGATTTGTGCATATCAAGGTCAGAGGTGAACAAAAGAAGGGTGTGGGCTGCCAAAACTTTTGGTTTGTCTTATCTCTAAGTTTGGCACTCGTTTCTGTTATGCAACGCACAACGTTTAAAAATGTCTATTAGCAATGAAAGGAAATAAATTTTATTATAAGTTTGGCCAGAACCATATATATATATACGGTGTATACACGGTATTCTCGGTATGAAAATCACCTAATACGGTCATATATGGTGCATATATGGTTCTGGGCAACCCTACTGACATAAAAGGACTTGTGTAGGCTTGTAAAGTACAAATAAGCAGTGGACTTAGTCTTCTGCAGCTTGCATGAATGGGCTAACGGGACCCTATTCCAGCCTCTGCCTAAGATGCCTAACGATTAGTGACTCACATCACTTAAAATGCAGGGAGTTTGTTCACACTATTGTGTGAAGGATCAACTTGCTTGCATGCGCACACATACAAACACACCAAGTACCACTACTTAGGATCAGCTTGCTTGCATGCGCATACACATACACATACAGACACACCAAGTACCACTTCTTGGGATCAGCTTGCTTGCATACGCATATGCATACACATACACATGCAAACACACCAAGTACCACTACTTAGGATCAGCTTGCTTGCATGCGCATACACATACACATACAGACACACCAAGTACCACTACTTGGGATCAGCTTGCTTGCATACGCATACATATACACATACACATACAAATACACCAAGTACCACTACTTGGGATCAGCTTGCTTGCATATGCATCCGCATACACATACACATACATACACACCAAGCACCACTACTTAGGATCAACTTGCTTGCATACGCATACACATACAAATACACCAAGTACCACTACTACAGGTCCTGGCCAACCTTCTGTCCAACACGCTGTCAAGTTTACGGATGTGGGGGAGGTGCAGGTGGAAGCACGCATCTTATTCAAAAACATGCTCACATGTATGCACACTCACACGCACGCATGCACTCAGGTCCTGGCCAACCTTTTGTCCAACGCTGTCAAGTTTACAGATGTGGGGGAGGTGCAGATAGATGCACGCATCGTACCCAAAAACATGCTCACATGTATGCACACTCACACGCACGCATGCACTCAGGTCTTGGCCAACCTTCTGTCCAACGCTGTCAAGTTTACAGATGTGGGGGAGGTGCAGATAGATGCACGCATCGTACCCATGAACCAGCTACCAGAGGAAGCCCTCGCTAAGCTGTCTCAGCTAACTATGCAGCCAGCCGCGTTTGCTGCAGAGACTGCTGCTGCTGCTGCAGGAGGCCAACAAAGCCATGGCACTGCAGGTGTGTCTATGTTTGTGTTTGAGTGAGTGAGAGCATTTTTGTAAGGTTGCCTCGTACAACGCCGTTGGCAATGGTAGCATGCTGTGGCAGGGGACATGCAAGGGATGACACAAATTGAGCATGCCTAGGGTTGGCCAGAACCACATATTTATATTGTACAGATGTACTGTACAATATTTACCACATATTTATATTGTACAGATGTATTGTATATTGGCCAGAACCACATATTTATATTGTACAATGTATATACGTTAATTTTGGCAGGGAAATCCCAAAATATACGGTCATATACGGTGTTTATATACGGTTCTGGCCAACCCCACGCATGCCGAATTTGCAAGTGGTATAAGGTCGTGCTCGGCCAAAAAAGGGGCCAGACGCAACTTTGGCATACCTCTGGCTCTGTGACTAAGGTATACCCACAACAACAGGCAAAGCTAAGGTCTGCTTTTCCTTCTTTTTTGTGACATGCATCTGATTCAGTCAAGCTTGTGACGTGCGTCTGATGCAGTCGAACTGGCACGCTGAACCACGCAAAGGGCTCAAATCACACAATGGGAACTGAATCACGCAAAGGGGATTAGATCTTGCAAATGCAATTGAATGACGCACAAAGATTGGACTACACATGGGATCGGTAGGTGACATAGCGAAACTCCCCCCTAGGTTTGCTCACCCTTTTGAGCACCAGCTGGGGGTAAATGGGCACCATCATCTTGTCTTGGCGCCACGAGGCCGCAGCAAACACGCATTGCATGAAATGCTCATGAATTTATGACACTGCATTACATGCATCAAGGAACTGCTTGCCACTTCCAGCTTAGTCACACACACATGCAAACTTACATCGACAACACCCACTCACGCCCCCCCTACACGTCAACTATGCACCGTCACCTCTACAGGGCACGTGTGCGCGGGGGGAAGCGGGCGTGCAAGCCAGCCCAAAGAGAGACGCGCCCTATCCCAATATGACCTAGATGCACATGCTCGGGCCGGCAGCAGTAGCATGGGCTGTGTCTCTGGGGGTCAAGCAGGGCTAGCTGGGGAAGGGGCGTCAGCAGAGGTGGGAGCGTGGGCCACGAGTGGTATTTACCATGCGGGGCGGGGAGGGTCAAGAGGGGG
>Ga0307947_1000094_pt1 | contig 48614 bp, 40 predicted proteins | sample OrgLakmetagen232_FD_201840 | JGI IMG/M metagenome (GOLD analysis project Ga0307947, IMG submission 201840) | Saline water microbial communities from Organic Lake, Antarctica - #232 | ecosystem: Environmental > Aquatic > Non-marine Saline and Alkaline > Saline | place: Antarctica: Organic Lake...
TGGTATATATATGGGTCAAATCAGGGAGGGGGGGGGTTGGGTGGTCCCCTGGGGGGGGTAGTTTTTTGGGGGGGTCTCCAGGTTTTTTTCTGGCCACTTCTACGGAATTTTATATGTATCATCGGAATCCTCAGCTCAAGCCCAGTCGATTGCCACCCTTTTTGAGCAAATTGGGTAAAAGGGGTGGTCTGTAGACATATCCAAAATTCAGAGGCACACGCGCTCCGGTGCAGGCTGCAGAGTGGGTCAAGCCAATGTAACAGCATCTCACTCCAAACTTCCGGGATTGTGCCAGCATGAGATGGTCAGTGGATTTCTTAGAAATGAAAGTAACGTGGGGCTGTGCAAGCCAGTTGTGGGTGCCTGGAAGGTCATGTGTGCATGGGCGTCCGTATCTCAGATTTTGCCCCATAACTCTACAACACTTAAGTTGCGGGTCTTGATGAGTATGCAGATGATGGATGTAGAATTCAAAAAGCAAACTGGTACCCTTTTTGTCTGGGTGGGGGCACTATAAGGGGGGTTTGGGGGGGGGGGGTGTCCCCTCAGGGGTGTCCACTCCAAAAAGTGGACATGCCTTCCAAAATAAATAAATTAATTAACATCCTCCTGTCTGACTGTCATGAAAATGTTTATAGCCTCCTGGCTGGAGCCACAAAAATTTCAAGAAGATCTGCATCTCTCGTAATGCATGCACGTATTTTGTTTGCAATCTTGCTGGAGTTTCCTTGTCTTCCTTACCGCTGTTGCAACGTGGCACATACTACAATTTTTTGCTGTTCATTATTCATTATACAAATCACAGGTAACCGAAGCAGAGCTCCAAGATCATGCTCGTGTCAGGTCTGGCCCTCGCGGGCACGACGAGGAAGGTCTGGACTGGGGCGGGTTCTCAACAAACCCGTTTCCCTGAGTGCATGTGCACATGCTTGTTGTTGATCATAAACTATGTCACTCTAATGCAACCATTGCTCAAAAACATGTGGACTGAGCCTCAACATCAGGGCTGACATCTGCACCTCTGTTTCCCCAAATAGGAGCATATGACGTGTCTACTTTCTTCAGCCAGAGCAATGACGAGCTATGCTTTCCCTTTGTAAGCAAACTAATTTCGTTTTATGAGCAGTTTAGCGGTCATAAGGCCTTTTTTTTGTAAACCTTGACTCAAATTCAACCACATCTTCAATGGTTTAATATTATGCCGTAAAAGAGTCAAACAGCAGGCAAAAGCGCACACCAGTCCCACAGTCCAGTGAACTCGGTGGCGCAGCATCATATAGCATTATTTAAAGGCACACTGTTTGTTACTTAGCGCACTATTGTTTATATACACTGCTGACGCATACCGCTGCCTACATGCACTGCTGCACACAAGAGGATTAGTACGTCATGTATCACTAGCCCACTCAATCCAGCACAGCCTTCAGACCCCCTGCGAGACCTCCTTCAAAAAGAGCCTTACGAATGTCCATTATCTGCGACGTGCAGGCTGACTGTGTCAACGGGGCGTGCAATAGCCACACTGGCGTACTGTCTCTTAAAAAGAATGGCCCCCCAATGGAGGCCAGGGCGCTCATTATAATAAGATGGAAGTGCGGTACCTCCACCAACATCTCTGCCACCTTCTTCTGTGTAAACGCACGAATGTGTGCTATGTGTGAGTGGGGCAAATTTACGCACTTCGGTTTTTTTGTGTGTTTGAGATTTAAAGTATTTTCACATCTTTGAAGCCTTTCAAAGAACTGCAGTTCTTGGATCCCGCCCAGCTGGGTCTCGATTCTCAAAGAGTAAAGAAGCTTGCCTCCAAGCTCGATGTGCACTCTGTGGACTTCGCTGCTAAACTTGTCCATACCAGACGTGCCCTTTCCAGTACTGTTATCAACTCTCATCATCAGGAGCCGGTTTCAGGCCAAGCCTGCAAACCTCTTGATCCCCATTGATTTTTCCTTTCCTTTTTGCGGTGGAGGAGCTTTACGGTACTCAGTACCAAAGTGGCTCCTTTTCCTTAATTAATGTGGGGAGTGGCTTTACTGCCTGCGTAGTTTTTCTTTCGTACCTATTGTTGTTCTAAAATTCTAGACACGAGGAAAAATAAGGGGAGGAAAGTCGCTAGCGCGTTCGTAGGCCCCGTTCGCTGTGGGGCTTGGTCAATTTACTTGGTTTAACAAGTTAAAAACTAGAAATAATTACTTTTTGAATACCATCATTGTTGCGGCTGCACTCGGTCGCTGGACACAAAAATGGCGAAGTAAAAAGTTGATTGAATTTGTGAACGTGCCCTTCCCCCCCGATTACGATTTTGGTCCTTTTCAACCGAGTGTCCAGATCACAAACCGACAGCGTGTTCTCTGATGTAAGGAGATTTTTTTATTGCCGATACAAACTTTAACCAAGGACTTAATCAAACCACCGTGTGACCGGGGCCTAAACAATTGTACACAAATCGAGAAAATTAGTTGTGTGCAATGAGATTATTCTAAAGACGCAAATGAATGAATGACATTTTTGGCTGCTGTAAGGACGCACCATAGCTGCCCTTCTCTCTCTCTTAAGTCTATCTTTCATCAACACACCCACCAGACAACTGTCAGCGCCCATAGTGTCAGAGTTAGGGACAAAGGCAGTGGCATCTCGTATTCAGGACGCAATCCGCATTTAGAGCCACGTGAGGTGTACGAATGCCTTCGAGTAAGCACCACCTGCCATGCGCCCAATTTGCTTCGAGGCAGCATGGCAGAGCTCGCAAGAGAGAGGCATGAAGGAGCGGGCCTCAGCAAGATCGAGACAGGCACGGCTTGGTGCAGCAATAGGTGTACGAGTGAACGCACGGTTAATGTGCCACATGCATGCACGTGAGTGCAGGCCTTCAAAATAGCTCTGCCTTTGTGGCTGCCTTTGCGGAGCGGGTGGAGTTGTACGAGAACCCTACTGCCATAGATCAGGCATCCGGGCCTCCACGTCAGACACCCTCGTGGCTTCATCACCTGTGCGTGCAAACAACCATTCTATATTGTTTATGCTTGCTTTTCCATAGTAACACGTGCAGGAATGTACCTGATTTAGCCACTCTAGATGTGACTTCTTGTGAGCACAGAGCACGTGCATACGTGTGTTAGTAAGGCTTGCATCAGCGTTGCCCTCTCTTGCAGGTCAAGTGCCACCACTGCGCAACCCAGAAGTCTGATAGGCCTGGCAAGGGCAACCTCGGACGAATCTCTCGTAGCCACCATCCATGAGGTGTGCTGCAACAGTTCTTGCATTTGTTCAAGCTCCGTGTCGCAGAGAGGTTCCTCTGCACTGACACTTTGAGAACGTGGAATTGAGTGACATTCCATTCGCTGTTCAAGGATAAAAGTTGCCCTCATGCTCAGGTTTGACCAGAATCGTGTGCATTCTGAGCATTCCTTTGGCAGAGAAGTGTAAAGGTGTTTCATTTATGGCTTGGTACGTGGCTTTGGCCAACCCTGCGCACATGCCTTTGGTCCTCAAGCTGCCCAGTGTTCTCTTTACGATCGACCGGCATCCTGTTCCGGTTCTATCATGCCTCTAGGATGGACGTTGCTCAAAGAACAGGCCGCAAATCAGCCTCACTCATCCTCATTCTTATTTATAGGTATGCGTTCATCCCAAGTACCGTGGGCGCGGAATTGGGCAACACTTGGTGCATTTGTTGCTGCGGCATGTACTGGATAAGGTAACTTGAATGGGAAAACGTCCTCTATAATGCCCTTTTATTTCCTCGTGCAATAAAGTGTGTAAAGAGGGGGATCTTGGTTTCCATACTTCAATTTGCAGGGATCTCCTAACAGGGTTTGTTATTAGTAGGAAATTACAGTGGACAATCCCCTTGAACGTCTTGACGCTGAGCACCGTCATCTCTGAATCTCCGTCAGTTTCACGGTCTGACGATACGGACCGTCAACCGTACCGTAATTACGGTGCAAAATGGTTCTGACGGTGTCACAGCCCTGTTTGTTACGTTGTGATAAGCCGACATTCTTACGTCCGTATTCATTTTTTGAAGCCCCATTTTACCCTCATCCATCAGGGAAAAGCTGTAGAAACAAGTACTTGCTGCTGGAAGATGCAGAAGTGACGGATACGATGTGAGCACAGGGGAAGGTGGTGCCTCTTTCGTGTTCGTCTTGTCGCCAGGATTGGCCAGATCCATGGCACCCACGTGAAAATTTGTCCTGGCCAAAATTCAAACACGTAGTGAACTTACGATTCTGGCTTACCCTTACTCAATGCATACAGGGAATATATGACATAGGGGCCGTAGCACCTGCAGAGATGCAAGGATTTTACACTGCACTTGGCTTTGAGAAAGACAGGTGGGATAGCAGAGGGCTGTTTGTCAGGGGCTGCTCAATGTACCTTGATGCGAGTGTGTGTTTGTATGGTGGGGAAAAGGCCTGGTGATGCGGCCAAGCTTGCTGCCAAGCCGCAACACAAGTGCTCCTCAATTGAAGCATTCCCATCGCAAGACACAAGAAGGACCCTTTCTTGTTGGGGATGCCTTGAAGGTTGCAGCCATGCTAGGCTGGAGGCCTTAATGAGACGAGTGAGAGATCTGTGTTAGCCCACAATATGCAGTATAATTTGGTCGTGTACTGCTTTCCTGCCTAAACTACTTTCACTGCCTTGCGGATACATTGTTGCGCAGAGAGAACTCCACGGTCATGAAGCTCCTGGGCGATGCAAGCCAGGTCCAGACACAATTTGCAGGCGACACAAGGATGCAGTTCTTGTCACAGCCCCAGGAGTTTGACCCAGCTAAAGCTTCCCCTATGTTGCAGTTCCAAGAGCAGGGCTCAACACATATGAGTACTTTGCAACTGAGTTCAAAGGCCTTGCAACATTTAGAATCAATCCTCGTCATTAAACTTGATCTGAGAAGACAGGGGCACTAAATATTTACCTGCATTTTGCCTTTCTTGGTCTGGTGATTTGGTCTGACGCAGGAGGTGCAGGAACGAGGGCACAGCCACTCTGCTGTGCTAATATCAAGTAGTGGGCTTTGCTTGTCTTTTACATCTTGTCGATTCCCATCATTGGAAAGTCATCGGATATTGGAGAGAAGTCACCATCTCCCTTTGTTGATAAGAGTGTGTACTTTACGCAACTACCGTGCAAGCGATAGTAAGAAGTTCTTGTGCAATGAGCCCAGCAACAGTAGTATTAAAGTTAAGGTTACATCGCTATATATGCCTCAAAGAGCATCTGAGCTTTTTGAAGCAGTATAAAATAAGCAAACAAGACAAATCAGTAGGGTTACAAGGGTTACAAGGATGGCCTACAGCCCGAGTCTCTGGCTGATGGCAATTGGCTGGTGAAACAAAATAAACCAGTGTCGAAAATTGAAACTAAATCCGACACATACTTGAGGAGGACAAATCAGTAGCAATCTTTCACCTGTAAACCTGCATTCTTTCATTGATTTAATAGCAGAAATTGGCCACCAACCAACCCGGTTGACCAACTAACACCAACCAAATTGGCTCTGACACCAATTAACACCGACTAACTAATTGTAGCACCTTTTTTTAATACTTCTCAGCGGTCCGGAATAATTTGCTGCAGCAAGTTCCGCAAAAACCATTGGCTATGAGGGAGTGCACAAACAAGCACTTCCTTCCCTACCCAAAAGGCACTTGTTTCCTATAGATGAGTAGCTGTAGTGCAAATTCGCTAGGAATTTACAAAATGAAAAGACCCTGTTGGTAGTGAGGAAACAGCCAGCATGATTTAGGCTACTTCTTTACATAATCGATCTATTGACCATGCATAACAAGGACAGCCACCATTTAAAAGGACCTAATTCAGCCAGTCTGTGAAACCGTTCACAATTTCAGCTTTATCATCAGAAAGATAAACTGCACAGGTTTCTACCGCCATAGCACTAAGACTAAGAATGAGCGCCTTCTAAGCAGAACCTCTAGTATTGATGGCAAACAGCCTTATTTCTGTACCATGCATGCCACTCAGCCTAATAACCTACACTCATGCCTTTGTAATCCAAACTAAACTAAACGAAACCAACAACCTACACTTATTGCACTTGCACACGCTATTCATCTCACGAAGACAGAAAGATGATATATGATATATGATACAAGCGCCACCCACAATTCAAAATGCACGGTTACAGAAAGAAGGATTGGAAGAAGGGGTGGGATGAGAGCAAGAAAACAATTCATATACAAAAGCACATCACTTCAACAGTACAACAAGCAGGGGGAGATGTTTATTCAACATACACTAATATTGCGCAACCCTTTTGGTTTATTAAGCTGCCTGGTATCTTCAGCAGTTCATTATTCACAGCAGCAAAAAATTATCGTCAAAGTGGCAACTGTTAGGCAATTTATGGCCGCTCTTTACTACGTGCGGTCTTGCTTGCTCTTCTTTGTCTTACACGCAGCCCGGTGTGTTGGCCAGGAAGCCATCTGGCAAGCAACCGAGCACAAGTAAACATTTTTGCCTGCAAAGAGCACGCAATAAAATGTTCCACGTTGTACAACAAACACTGTCAAATGCTGATTTGTGCTAGTACAAGTTAACTCGAGCAAGACACAGCACGCTTGCAGGGTCCGTACACACAGGTCACATGAGCATTCAACACATCACACTTTCCAAATTTCACTCACATTGGCCACAAAGCTTCATCCCTTTGGCCGCCGAGATGCCACAGTTGAGGCATATCTTAGGAGGTTTGGCAACTGTGGGTGCTAAAGGTGCTGAAGGCAATGGTGATGGTGATGCAACACCAGCCTGAGAGCTTGCTCCCTACGAGGAAAAAAAACGCCATGTGAGCATAGAAACGCCACGTGAGAACAATAACGCCATGTGAGCACAGAAACGCCATGTGAGAGTAATAACACCATGTGAAAACAATAATGCCATGTGAGAAGGTGTCTTATCAAGTTGCAGTTGGTTGTCGGAGGTTTGTCCAAGTTTGTGCAAGATGGTACTAAGCCTCAATGAAGCCGAGTGTGCTATCAAGCGACTGCTTGCCTCACCTGCGGCTGCTGCTGCACCTCATCCGTCTTGTCAGGTAGATTGCAGCTGTTGATAGGCCTCTCTGCAGGTTGGACAGCAATGGACTGCACAGGTCCGTGGCAAGGTGGTGATTACGGTTCAGAGCGTGTGTGTGTGTACGCGTATGTGTGTGTGCGCATGTGTGTGCGTGTGTGTGTGCGTGCATGTATGTGTGTGTGATGCAATGTCTGAGTTTTTGCATTGCATAAGATAACTGTGCGCGTATTGTCGGGAACCATTGCTGGCAGCTTGCAAGCTTGAGAGAAGCAAGCAACCCGTGGCACAATACAGCCGTCATCAGCTGTGAATGCTAACACTCAAAAAATATAGAAAAGGGCTGATGTGCTGATGTGTAAAGGCATTCAACATACCACATCAAAATAAGGTAATCTGCGTCCTCAGACACCTTCTTTTGACGACAGTTGTGTTCAACCATGCCGACAATGACAGAGCAAGTATTCAATAGCAATGCAATGCCTGACAGTGGAATCGTTGAAAAAGGGGACACTGCCTAGTCGAAGGATACAAAAGTAGCTGCAGCCTGGTTAGAGCTCCAGCAAATTAGTCCAAGTCCTAAATGCTGTCTGAACCAGCTTTTCGTGGATCGTGGCAGATCTTGTTTGTGTTTCCTGTTTTTCCTTGGTTGCTGTCACTATCTTGTGTCGTATCATACCATCACTGCCACGACTCACGCTCTGAAGGCAAATCAATTTGCAGGGTTTATTTGTCCAGACTTACGTGCGAAGAAGCCGGGTGAAGCCGAATGCTTTGGTTGATTTTTTGCCCCGGGAACATCCCTTGTATGTGCCGATGGATTCTGTAAGCAAAGCCTCCAAGCACCGGTGCAGGCATGTTTGGGAGCCTCTCAGCGAACTCTTTCTCGATCCTTTCGCACGCAAGCTGGCCTGTGCAATAGTTGTCCGGCTCAAACCATATGACAAGATCATCCTGCACATGACAAGGGTTTGCTTTGCAACTTGAAATGCTAAAGCTTGAAACAAAGATGTGCACACGTGTAAAGAGGCCCACACACACCCACACCCACACCCACACCCACACCCACACCCACACCCACACCCACCCACACACCCACACACACACACGCACGCACGCACGCACGCACGCACGCACGCACGCACGCACACACGCACGCACGCACGCACGCACACACACACACACACACACACAAAATTGCTGTGCAGATTTCTGGTCATGAAACTTTGGTCATGAATTTCACCAACGCGTTATCATACTGCCTTCCTTGACATTTTGCATGAAAATGGGTGCAGCAGTGCAGATGTTTCATTTTCTGAGTTTGGCAATACACTTGTTATCCTTTACCGGGCCACAAAGATGACCGTAGCATGTACGTACACATCACAAGTCCCGCAAATTTTGGGTCTTACTTTGCAGATTTGCTGTCAAAGATTGGATTTATCAATCTGGGTAAATCGATTTGCGACTAATAGCTAAGAGGCACTTGAATAGCCTGTTTGAATCTATTGCTGCACCGTTTAAACAAGTCAACGTTGCGCTGTGTAGCTTTCATCACATCACGACAGTATGTGTGAGTGGAAACATTATATGGTAAAAAGAGCAAAGCCTGGAATACCGACAACATTGGCAAATGTGGCCTGCAACATTAACCATTCTCAAATAATTACAGACCTGCATGCCACCTCCGGAGGATTGAAACGCTGGCGGCTTCATGTCTTTTTTGGGCAAGCCAGGCAGCTTGAAGTGCTGCCAATGCTCTTTAAATTCAGCCTTCATGAGTGCTGCTTCATCGGCTGTGACCCCCCCCCCGCTTGTCGGCTGAATCTCCACTAACTGCTCCCCTATGCCCCCCGAAAGGGTAACCAGAGACCCATCGTGAATGCTCATGAGTAGCGTGTTTCTGTACCTGATCCGCATTGGCAACCTGCCAATTGGAGAGAGGGCGGTAGAGGGGAGGAAGAAATAGTGGTTGAAGGCACGACAGCTGATGACTTCAGACTGAGTTTTGGTGGCTGCTGAATACACGCCTTTTGATTTAAAAAGTATGTGTTCAAGTTCAGACGAACGCCATTTCATGCGTTAATGAAGGAAGAAGAAAGTGACGCAACTGTAAGCAGCACTTCCCACATGAATGTCAAAGAGAAAGCCATGCTGGTACCGGGTATGGTGACATTCCTATATTACCAGGACAGTCAAACAATGCCCAAGTAAAGAATCCTTGGTCAGGCTTGGTGATGATAGGAAAAGGGAGGCCACTGAGAGATTGAAGTTTTGAATAGGCAGGAAAGCGTGACTGAAGATGTGGACTTACTGCAGATGATAATGCAATGTCGATTGTTCACGTTAGGGTGTAGATCTAATAGAGAACTTAGCAGCAAATGGCTTGAGCAGTGGCCTGCATACCGCAACTTGAGTAAGCGCCTTCAGTCTAGTTTAGTGCCAAATTTATAAACCAGCATAATTTTAAGCATGCAGATTTGGCATCAGCAACCTTCTATACTGAGTTTTGCAAACACCTGTGAACGCCATCTATGACGTCTCCAAGTCGATGTCCCACATCCACCACCACCTGCACGCGTGTGAGTGCGTGTTTGTGTGTGCGTATTTGTGTGTACGTGTGAGTGCGATAGTGTGTGTACTTGTGAGTGTGATTGTGTGTGTATGTGTGTGTACGTGTGTGTGTGTGCGTGTGTGTGTCAGTATGTATACAAAACAGTTTTGAGTATTACCTTTGCTATGTTACCAATCAAAACCTTAGAGCTAATGAAAAAGGCATTATGGCTAAAGAGGAAAGCAACACACGGACACTTGCAGCTTCATCCACAAGGATGTATAGGAAATGGCGCACCTCTAAAGAAGGCTTACGAGCAGACAACATGTCGACTGGTTGCCAAGTGAGATTTCACTGTTTCATCTGCCAGTGCATTTCAATTTGCAGTCGAAAATTGGTATGTATAGTGGTAGTGTGCGTGCGTGTGTGTGTGTGTGTGTGTGTGTGTGTGTGTGTGTGTGTGTGTGCGTGTGTGTGTGTGTGTGTGTGTGTGTGTGTGTGTGTGTGTGTGTGTGTGCGCGCGTGTGCGTGCATGCGTGCGTGTGCATGTGTGTGTGTGCATGTTTGTGTGTGTGTGTGTGTGTGTGTGTGTGTGTATGTGTGCGCGCGCGTGCGCTCGTCTGTGTGTGTGTGCGTGTGTGCGTGTGTGTGTGTGATTTGACTCACCTGGACTATAAAAATTGAAGCAAATTTTTTTATATATTGTAAACATAGTCATGCTGAATCAGCCATTGTCAGATCAGGATATAATAGAGACGCAAGGATCTTTAAAGCAAAGCAGACTAAGAAATCAGGTAAAGGCAAAACAGACCTGTATCCAGGCTTTTTGCAGCGGCTTGTTTGTGTGCATGCGCATGTGTACTCTAGTATACTAGAGTGCCGCTACGTAGCGGCAGCGTGCTTTGTGCTGCTGCAGTCCGTGCTGTGCGTCACGATGGCCATCCAAATGCTAAGCTCATTTTGCTTGAAGAGGAGCGGGACGCAGCTTTAAAGACAGGCAAGGCAATTTTGCCAGAATTCAAACCCGTATAAAGTATTGGTGACATACCTCCGCTGCTTCATCAACCTGGCATAACAGTTACAACATGGAAAACGGTGCTACAAGGTGTTCAGAAAAGGTGCATTTTTTATGAAGTGTGATGGATCCGGAGCGAGCGTAGGCTCTCCCGTACAGTATTTTTTGTATCCATACTATGTATTTTGAGAAAGGCTGCGGCGGTAAACCAGGAAAGCGTGTGCGAGTCCAATTATAAGCATTTTGGAACCCTAGACTTAAGGAGTGAAGCACCTTGATTATGCAGCAGTCATACATTTAACATGTCAGTGATTAGGTATCCAATGAGTAGTAAAATGGCCTCTCATCTCTCATAGGAGCCATACTGCATTGCATTTAAATGCAACTGTAGGCTGCCCGTTGCAGCATAATGCTTGTGGCGCGCTCACATTATGCTACGGTCATGCCTCTATTCTCCTCTCAACCTTCAAGCGAGAATACAGCGGCCTGCCACAAGGAAGGCATGTCTAGGAGACGTATAGCTATATAGGTGGCCTCGTAGAACGTAAAACGTACAATGTAGAACACCACTTTCTCAATAGGCACGACCCGGCATGCCTGCATCTGCGGTTACAACTGGCGCTGCACACCCTCTCCTTTCTCGCAGCATTGACATGCTCCGGCAGGTCACGCAGGCTGTTAGCGAGGGTGCAGAACTTGAAGAGCTATGCCAAAGAATGGAACGCGGCTAATGACAAGATTGCTGTGGAGGCCTCAAACAAGGTAACCGCTGCCTTGAATTGACACGTCTTGCTATTCTTCCACTTAGGACAGTGTAGTTTAAACGCTTAATGCTAAATGTAAAAGCTGGCAATGCATGCTGCTGCCGATCAAACATGTCTCCAGTCCACTCAACCATGTCTCCAGTCCACTCAAACATGCGTGTCTCCAGTCCACTCAAACATGTCTCCAGTCCACTCAAACATGTCTCCAGTCCACTCAAACATGTCTCCAGTCCACTCAAACATGTCTCCAGTCCACTCAAACATTTCTCCAGTCCACTCAAACATGTCTCCAGTCCACAACTGACCATCGCACACGCAGACATTGGGCCAAGTGCAGCAAGTCCTTGAGCTTAACATAAATCGAGCTCAAAACAATTACCGCCTGGCCTCCAAACTTGAAGAATTCATTGGTGAGTCTTTCGAACATCTCGAGGAGGGGACAAGAGACACAAATGCTTGCGCATCAGTCAGGCTCAGATCTTCTTTACTCTTTAAGTATTGGTTGCAATGGGTAGAGGAACCAAGGCAAGTTGATGCATTCTTGACTTTGGCAAGGCCTAAATTGCTCCAGTTCTGGAGAAAGGTGTGCCTGCGGGCCAGGAAGCGTTGTGACGCGCTACTAACAATGCATCAGTTCTTTGTCGAAGAATCTGTTCGTCGATGCTCACACGAGACATTGTGGTCTTCATGTTAGTTGCAGATACCTTGAAGTGTGGCAAACTTGTAGAGTTGACCAGAAACATATATACAGTGTATATACGGTGATTTTGGCTTGGAAATCTCCGAATATACGGTGCATACATACGTATATATATATATATATAATATATATATTATATATACAGTTCTGGCCAACCGTACAAACTTGTGGGGAAATTTTATTGCTGTGTTTGTAAAAACAGTACCCCTACCTACTGGCAGGCTTGACTTAGTTTTTTTATTCTTAGCAAGCCTTCAGTTTTAGACGGATTTGACCTGCAGCCTGCAGTCTGCTGTACCTGTCTTAGGTGGGCTTTTTGAGTTTTCCTGCTTGCTTGCCAATTTGCGTATAAGTCCTCTCATAGACACATTACAGGCCTGAAATGCTGCGCTTGCCATTTGTGTTGTGTAATACCTATATCTCAACTTTTTGGCCACCGGTTTCAAAATTCAATGCATTTGAACAACCTAAGCGGGATCTGGCACGAAGAACTGTCTATTGGTAATAATGAGTCTCCTCTGAGGGGCCAGTCGATGATGGTTGCTTTGGTACAGAATTTGGTTCAATCTGGGTCAGTACCTACTTGGTCACAGAAAATTTCTGGCCACTTTTGTAATGTTCCTGTCTTGAAACTTGCAGCGCAGTTGCTGAGTTCAGTGTGTAACACTTAAGTTCCAGTTCTTGGAGTGCAGAGTGATGTCACTTGTATCACTCTTGCCTTTTCTGTGCTCCTTTTGAGTTTTTCTGTCTTTTCATTTCCTTGGTCCTCCATCCCATCTCCATCTTTTTACTTCCTTGTGACTAATTTACTGCCGTCTCACGATGCAAACGAAATACCCAAAGAGAACTCATAATGCAGAATGGAGCTGGGAAAGTGTCTGGAGGGGTTTTGCCTAAACATCCGCACTAGTTAAGAGCGCGCATGTTTTAGGAAGGAAGAGACAAGGCCTGCAAGCTGAAGTCTTTTGACAACAATTATTTATGGCATCCTGTCATAAATTAATGAACATGTGTTGGTAATGTAAACATGCCTTGCTTGCAGCAATGTGTGTTTTTGACAACCCATAACAAATCCAGCCGTTTTGAAAGGGGCAGGGACCAATAGCTTATAGCTCATCCATTGTACAAGCTGCTACTTACCAAACCAGCTCATCCATTGTACAAGCTGCTGCTTACCAAACCAGCTCATCCATTGTACAAGCTGCTGCTTACCAAACCAGCTCATCCATTGTACAAGCTGCTACTTACCAAACCAGCTCATCCATTGTACAAGCTGCTACTTACCAAACCAGCTCACAAATTGACATTCATTTAACAGGCTAACAGAAGGCTACACAAGGTGCCATTTTGCAGTTGGTGTTGCTAGCAAGTCTGCTCAGTTCCTCTCCTCCGCCTTACTTGACCCAGAAATATTTCTTTTGGTCTATGCTTTTATGTGTCCGTTCTTTACCTCATCCAACAACAACAAACTTTGTTGCAGGCCACCTCGCTTTAGACCTTGCTATGGGTGATGTTATACCTGCCCTGGTGGTGCATCCTAGCTCCGCTTCATCAGAACGCTCAGTGTCACCTGCTGGGCTGATGATATCTGGAAACAGCAGCTCTCAAGCTTGGGTCTCACCCACCATCAGCAGCACAGAAAGCACAGCTCTGGGGGGTGCGTCGCCTGCTGGGGAAGTAAATACTCATCTAGTGAATGCGCTCCGAGGCTGGGACCAGCAAGAGGGCAAGGAGCCAGAGGGCCAGCATGAACGCCATCACCAGCGGCAACAGTCCCCTTTTATGAGCAGCGGCCTGTTAGAAGAGTTGCGAGCTGCAGTAAGAGCAGTGACTGCTGGCGAGGTTATGCCAGAAAGTTTGCAGAGTGTGATCCTTAGACTGCAAGAGGAGTTGAAGTCGACAGAGGGTAATGCTGGTACGAGGCTTGAGCACGGAGGACACATCTAATTAGGTACTTCATTAATAAATTGAACTGCACACTTGCTTTTGCGGCACCGACATAAAAAGGAAAAAAGGAATGATTATGTAGGTAGTGAATATATGTCAAGAATCCTTTTCCCTGTTTGACACGCCAATGAACATGCCATCACAGTTGCGTTGATAACTGCTTGTTCTTTTACAAAAGGATGGACTGTTGGGTCACGTCTTCTTGGCTTGACGGCTAGACTCTTGCTTGTAAAATAAAAACTAGCGGGCAGTGGAAAAACACGTACCACTTAGGGAGCCACCATGAGTCAAGTGTAGAAGCATTCCCAAGACGCATCTTGATGTTACAGGGTTTACAGATAAAGCCATCAGCCAGTCAAAACGTGCGACTGCTAGGCATCTTGATGTTACGTCCTTGAGTCCCTATAGGTAGCTACGAGTATGTGACGGTGAATAGCTCCAAGCAGATTGTCACACCCAATCAGTGGCAGTACCCAATTTGAGTGACAAAAGCTTAGTCGAATGACAGCTGATTATTTGCCTTTCTTGTCCAATAAGCTGTCCAACAAACTTGTCCATACAAGACATGCCCTTTCCAGCACTATTTTGAATGTTGGAGTGTTACATAGGTCAGGGGGAGATAAACTCCCTACTACTACGAGGTTGAAACGAACTGATAGTTGATAAATAGTAAGGGAGCAAGAGAGGCAGGCTGGAAGAGGTAAAAGAAAGTAGGGGGGGCAGCCAGGTTGATGAGAAGAAGGGCAAAACGTATACGAAAAGGTCAAGCACGGGAAAGAAGGAGGGAAGGAAAGCCTGCGTACGGTGCCTACGTAAAAAACAAGGTTTAGGAAGACAGGGCTGGTAAAGAGGAGAAAGGCATCGGGCCGATCTAGCTACACCACCGCAAGGCACTCAACATAAAAACTAGGGAAGTTAAGAGTTAGGCAGGATAAAAGCAGCTAAGCCATTGCGATGACTGGTGCACCAAAACCAACTCCAACACAACCCAAAGAGAAGAAAGAGTTTCTCTACAGAAAATGCAGCTGCACCAACACGTCACTGTTGGCATTACGAGCCCATACTAGGGAGACAAGAAAGGAGTACAGTGAGCTAAAGGTTTAGATAACAAGAGTCGGGCTGTTCTACTAAGAGCCGAGCAAGGGGAAGCAGGCCAACCTATACCTAGATCAAGGCGGCAGACACGCTAGGAAGGGAGCTGCAGTGAAACAGCTAAGGAGCCGTTTGGCCTAGCATACACAAGGGGTGAGTCTGGCTTAGGTCAGAGAAACTGGAGGCACTACCTTGTGTGCAGGGAGCGCACAAACATGAGAACTAGTAGAAACATTATGGACCACAAGGAGGTGGTCCAACATCCAATGCATGCAGAGACACACAACATCCCACCTGATGAAAAAACAAAAGAGAAGCTTTCCAGCGGGGAGCAGGGGGTTGGGAGGCAGAATGCTCCATGCCACCAGGAGTATTGCTCAGATATTCTTGGGGATTGAGTTCAATGTCTCATCTCGTCTGTATAATTTTTGTTGTGGATCTGGTTGCATGTTGGCTCAATTACTTCATGAGTGCTGTGGTATATAGACGAGTAACTCCGAGGCTGTGGAGTAGGTTCCTTGTGTGGCTGCTGTAGATGGGGCCTGTTGCTCCTCCTAGCAGGATGGTGTAGAAGGCTTTGTGGTGTCTGAGTAAGTGAGGTATTAGCAGCTTATGTTGTTCTCGTGCTTTTTCTTCTTGTTGGGTAGGGGAAGTGTCTACACAGTACTTCATTTCGATCAGGTGTATATTGCGCTTGTTTGGTTGTATCTCCTGGTTTCATAGCCAGGGGGTATGGATTGGCAGCGCCATCTGCTAGGCTATCACGGGCAGCTCATCTTGTGTTATTGGCATAGTTGATCAGTGATGTGCCAGTATGCCATATTTTCATCTTCAGACGGTACGGTCCAAAACCGAAGTATGCGGATGAAGGAAAAATACGGTCCAAACTGTACAAGTTAGTGCTGGCATGGAAACTAAAAAGAGCCGCTTCATTGAATGAAAGATCAGGGTAACTAATGAGTTTTAATTGTGAGTTATTTTGACTTCCGACATCGACCACGATCAGTCGGAACTATACTGCAGAGATCAAACACTGCGTCTCATTTTTCCTAGCACTTGCTCAACCTGATGAAATGACAGGAGATGAGGGGCAATTAGGTGCTGGCACCTGAGTGCTCCATCCCTTGATCACGCTGGATATGTAATATCACCACCAGCGTAGCCTTTCTTTTCTTTTTTCATTTCTGGCTTAACGTCTTTTCATTTGCGTGAGAGATCATGGAAAAGGGTCTTGGGTTGGTGCTTAGGACCTGCATCCTACCATTTCTTAAGTGGACTTTGCAGCCTGAAGAGTGCTGATGAGCGTGAAAAGAAAAGGATTTCACTGAGTCAAATTCAGGTGAAGCTAAATTTGATTGCAATTAATCTTTAAGACATGCCCCGTTTAGCTTGATTTACTGCATTCATTAAATTATAAGTTCATCTTTCGCTACCTCCGCCTTCTCCTTCTTGAAAAGTATAGGTGTAAATCCCAATAAATGGCATAGCATTATTATTCAAATGTTAGATCTCCAAACCCAAATATTCAATTTCCGTAATACGCGGCCTTTCTCGACTGATCCTGCCTTGAATGCTGGAGATTTTAATGGGTCCTCATCAGATGGTCATCAGTGCAACTTTGAAGTCCAGATCAGCGTGATATTGCCTTGAAATTCCCTGCAGCTTTTGTGGGCTGTGGCCATGACAGAGATAGGAGGCTGCCGGGGAGGGTTACACGTGGAGGCCTACATACTTCTCACATTCTTCAAATTTGAGACCGCTGCTGACCGCATCCTGAAAAAACATATAATTATTATTAATAATTTCTATACCTAACCATATGGAGGAGAGGCCACGTATCGCTATTTTGTACGGTAGCCAGACAGGGAATGCCCAGGTATGTGTACGAAATTGCACTCCTCTAGATCAGACGTATTAATGAAACCCACACGCATGTACACGTACACACGCACACGTGCGTGCGCGCGAACACACACACACACACACACACACACACACACACACACACACACACACACGCACACACACGCACACACACACACCAACACACACGCAAACATGCACACACACATGCACACGCACGCATGCACGCACATGCACACACACACACACGCACACACACACACACACGCACACACACACAACACACACACACACAAACACACAAACACACAACTCGCATATCACGCACACACACACACACACACACACACACACACACACATACATACATACATACACACATGCACGCTCACGCGTTTGAGTACCGCTTGCTTCATCTGTTTCTGCATCTTTCCATTCTTATGCACAACGGCGTACTCAGGATGTGGCTGAGAGGTTAGGACGGGAGGCCAAACAGATGCTCCTGAGTCCTGCTGTCATGCCCATGGATGCTTACAATGTAGAGCAGCTGCCCAGCGAGCGGCTCCTTCTGTGCGTGACCTCAACGACTGGGCAGGTGGGAGGGTCCTGCAACTACCACTCTCAGTGCATTGCTTATGCTGCACTGCCAACCATAAGTGCAAGATTAGTGGAATTTACTTTATGGGGGGCGTGTATGGGGTATGTGGTATGTGTAAGGGGTATATGGGGAGTATGTGTATGGGGCGTGCCAGCAATGTTGGAAGACAGATCCAGCAGTGCGTCCTGAAAGAAATTGTTGGCTGCATTCCCTGGTTGACTCGCTCGCAAACACACACGTATACACACACCCATACACCTACTTGTGCACCCACCCAACCCCTCACACACACACACACACACACACACACACACATGCACACAAACACGCGCGCACACGCGTGCATACACACGCACATACACATACACACATAAACAAATGCTTGCACATACGCATACACTCACACGAACATACACACGCATAATTACACACGCAAACACGTACACATGCATACACACGCACACACGCACACCCACCCACCCATACACACATTCACGCACACACACACACAAATATATCCCCCCCCTTCCAAAACACGTGTAGGGTGAGCCCCCCGATAACATGAAACGGTTTTGGCGCTTCATGCTGCGGAAGAGCTTGACGCCAGGCTCATTGTCTAGCGTCCACTTTTCTGTGTTTGGGCTGGGTGACTCCAACTACCCCAAGTACAACGTGCGTATTCCTTGCTTTGTCTGCGTTTGGTGCAGTCCTACATGGCTGAAATGGAAGATGTTACTACCTGTGTAAAGCACTCCTGAGCACACTAGTTTAAGAGCCAAATTTCGTCCACAATGCATCCAAGGCTTATTTTTACAAAGACATGTTAAGCCACTGCCTGGCCTTAGCTCGTGCCTGTTTATTGCTATTAGGCATCACAAGGGCGGTGGGGACGTGGAGAGGGGCAGCTTAACATGCTGTTGGATTTGGAATTTGGGAGAGGTGCAACGTGTGTGCTTGCTATAAAAACCTAAGCGTCCAAACAAACTTTGAACAGCCGATGGTGTAGATAGGTTTCAGCAGCGAGCAGCGCTGTGTGTGTGTGTGTGTGTGTGTGTGTGTGTGTGTGTGCGCGCAAGGACACAACCAATGCTTGCTTGTACGTGCAGGTCACCGCCAAGAAACTGTTCCGGCGCTTGGAGAGCCTAGGCGCACAGCCCTTGATGCCTATAGGCCTCGGTAATGACCAGCACCCTGCAGGCTACGAAGCTGCTTTAGACCCCTGGGCACTCAGCTTGTGGCCTTTAGCTCGCCAGGTACCTCCCGAGACTGTTTGGCTGTGTGGCTGTGTCATTGTGTGTTGTGACTGTGCGACTGAGTTTGACTGTGTGACTGTGTTTGACTGTGTGACTGAGTTTGACTGTGCGACTGTGTGACTGTATGACTGTGTGTTGTGACTGTGTGCGAATGTGTGTTGTGACTGTGTGACTGTGTTTGACTGTGTGAGTGTGTGGCTGTGTATGTTGCGTGCCGTCCACCTGGTTGTGTACCAGCGTACCAGCGTCACTCACCACCCCCACCTGTTTTGAACATACCAATTTGGCTTAACTGCCCCTAAAACCGGGAGCGATGGCAGTGCCTTTGGTTAGAGGTTGACTGTCGTACAACAGTGTAGAACGAAGAAGTCGACTGTTGTACAACATTGTAAGGCCCTCCCGGAAGATACCATTTTACTGCATACCTAGCTGTCAAGAGTATGGGGTGCGCGCTGTCCGCACCCGACCTGTTCAATGTAAGCGCCTGTGCGTGCCTGTGCCCACTGCATTCGGCTCTGGCCAACCCTATTTAATAGGTAACCTAATTAATTCGTGTAATAAACTCTGTATTCCATTTCTTATGCCACACAGACTGCAGGCCCCCTCCCTCCCCTTTGGCAAGCTTATTAACCTTGTGAATTGTGTAATGAACACTGTATTCCCTTCTTGTGCCGTACAGACTGCCGTACAGGTCCCCTCCCTCCAGGCCAGCCCTAATCAATTACCTTGCGCATTGTGTATTTCATGTCTTATGCCGTACAGACCGCAGGCCCCCTCCCTCCTGGAGTGCCCTTCCCCACCCTGGATGCAGCATCTCTGGTGCAGCTTGGCACGCCTAAATACAAGGTCACCCTCCTGCCCCCCTCCTGCTCTCCTACCCCACCGAGCACAGCACCAGCAGCATGCTTTGCAGCTGCCGCAGATGCAGCACCAGCACCAGCACCAGCACCAGCACCAGCACCGTTGACAGCAGCAGCGGAGGAGGCTACACAGCAAGGCATCTCATCAGCACATGAAGGACCTGTATTCCTAGCACACCGAACACCTTCAGCCGCCGCAGCAGCAGCAGCATCTACACACAGCAAATCACAACAGCCAGCAGAGTGGGCGGAGGCTGTGTCCATGGCAGCTGCATTTCGGAAAGTGGCGGCTGTGGCTTCGGGGTGCCCTGCTTCTGCAGTGGGGGGCCCTGCTCCCCCTCCCACTAACGGTGCCATCAAAGATGGCAACCAAGGTACGCACCTTTTGGAATGTTATATGGCGTTGGGGTGCCCTGCTTCTGCAGTCGGGGGCCCTGCTTCCTCCTCCCTTCAGTCCTTCTGCGAATAGCGCCATCACAGACGGTAACCTTCGAGGCGAGCATGCTCATTAACACACGAAGTGCTCTTAGTTGTGTGCCTCTCTTTGCCCTTCCTGTCGCTTACTAATTTCTTGGCAACCTGAACTCGTTGGATCACAGCAGTGGCTGTGTTGTGTGTCTATGTGTATGACGTGTGTGTGTGTCTAGGTGTACTTGCGTGCGGTCTCCCGCGCACTTAAATGTTCATGCAAGTCCATATCGGGCATGTGCATGCTTTTGGAAATTTCTTAATGGAGAAATCCTGTTTTACTATACTAGCTTGCTTTAGAGCACAGTTGCATCCGAGCACAGGAGCAGGCAGTGCTGTACTTGGAATCACTTGTGCAAGCCACACTGAACGTTGCTAAAAAGGGTAATTCGACAGATGCCGTTTCTGTACTTTGTGCGGTACATATATCCACGTAACACACACAGGGACAGGCACTGCTGTACTCAATGACTCTCGTGCACCGCCACACCTGCGCACAGGTGCAGGCACTGTGCACGGGCCTTGGTGCCCCTACTTTGCACGCATGCTGCGCAATCGGCGCATCACAGCATCCTCACACTTCCAGGACACGCGGCACATAGAGCTGGACCTGGGGGACTCGGGCCTGAGCTACGTGCCAGGTACAGTTGGGAAGCCTGGGTTATCTCACAAAAATGTTGATGCTGTATACTAAGTTGTTTTAAGTCTGAGCTACGTGCCAGGTACAGTACGCAAGCCTGGGTTTTCTCACAAAAATGTTGATGCTGTATACAAGTTGTTTTAAGTCTAAGCTACGTGCCAGGTACAGTACGCAAGCCTGGGTTTTCTCACAAACATGTTGATGTTGTATACAAGTTGGTTGAAGTCTGAGCTACGTGCCAGGTACAGTACGCAAGCCTGGGTTTTCTCACAAAAATGTTGATGTGGTATACAGTTGATATAAGTCTGAGCTACGTGCCAGGTACAGTATGGAAATGAGCTGCTGCTTTTTTACTATTGTGTCGTACACCTTGACCAAACTAACGCCCTCTCTTTTACTATTGATGTTGTGATGTGGTGGCACAAAACCTGTTCAGGTGTACATGAGTGTACATGAGTGTACATGCGTGTACATGAGTGCCAGGTGCAGCACAGTGGGATGGGACAGCTGCACTAATTATATGTTGCCGGAGGTGATCTCATACTTTAACCTGGGCACCACTGGGGACAGAGTCTGAAAGAGAGAGAGGGTAGGCACCTAGAGGCAATGATTCTTGCCATGAGTTGGAGACCCTTTGGCGAGCCTGATAGCTATGGATGTTGGTAGGTGTGGCCACTTTGTGGCGTGATGTTTGTGCGTATGTACAAAGACAGTTGGAGGTTGGGTGCAAGAATGGTTGTTTGGCAAGATTGCAGCCTTTGTACAACAGCGATGGTTTCAGGTGCAGCACATGTGTGATGTTGTTGCACCTGGACGTTTGTGTATTCATTTGGTTACTTTGGAACGTTGAAATATGCCATGAAGTTGGTAGGTAAACTTCACATATGCCACGGACCCACGGCAACACACACGCACACACACATACACACGCACACGCACACGCACACGCACACACACGCACACGCACACACACAGGAGATACGCTAGCTGTGCTGCCGCGCACCCCAGCTGCTGCTGTTGACGCCCTCCTTCACCGCTTAAGCCTAGATGGCTCCCAGCGCGTGTGTGTGCAGCCTTCGGAAGGCAATCAGTCTGTCAATGCATGTGGCACCATACGTGCCCTTGTGCAGGTATGCACTACCTCTCAATTGTTGTTGCAGATCTGTAGGAGAAGGTAGTACGCACCATTCACACTGTTTACAGGAAGTTCGGCAGAAATATGGGTGTGAACTTGTGCGTACATGTGTGACAATTCTTTTGAGGGGAATGTGGTGATCGTGTATATACATGTGCATGTATATACATATGTGTATGTGTGTGTTTTCCTGCATGCATTCGTCTCTGCGTGTTGTGTGTATGTGTTTGTAGGTGTAGCCACTTGTGGGCAGAGCAATCCAGACAGGAGCGGATGGGGGGGCTCTAACCCCTAGCTGTGTTACGCAACAATCTTAACCTCTCGCTGTTCTACGCAACAGTCTTTGTGCACTTGTTTGAACTAGGCCAAGCCCAGCATTCTTGAACCGGAGGCCACCGTTCGTTTATCCGTTTATCCAATGTCTCACTTTCGATTGGGCATTGCAGGGAGCGTTAGACATCGCTGGTGCCTCTCCTAGGCGTTACTTCTTTCAGGTGGGGCGTTGCCTCTTCCAGGCAGGGTGCATCTGGGATGTCGCAGAGCTACAGACTGCAGTGTTTCATAGGTTCTTACTATTATGTTCTGATGCCTCTCCTAGGTGTTACTTCCTCCAGGTAGGGCGGGGCTTTTTGATTCTTCCAGGCAGGGTGCATCTGGGATATCCCAGAGCTACAGACTGCAGTGTTTCAGGTTCATGCTAGTATGTTCTCAATGCCATTTTGTAGGGAGGGGTCAGAGCACTGCTTGCAACTCTCTGTCCCTGACGCTCAGGTACTAGTAAAGTCTGTGCTACCAAAAAGCACGCATGGAAGACAGGAATTATGAAAAGATATGGAAGGCAGGAATTATGAAAAGATTGTAGGAACTCGGGATCGCTACTGTGTCCACCCTGTATGTTTTCCTGCATTATCTTCTTTGTATCCCCTGCTTTTTCTTTATGTAAGGCTTCGTGTCAGGGGGATGGAGAAAAGGAAATAGGATATAAGAGATAAGGCTTTGTGTCAGGCGGAACAGATAAGGAAATAAACAGTAAAGGAGTGCCTCAGCGCAGCAACGAGTTCTTTTGCTTTTTGAGGTGCTTGTAAGCAGCCTTCAGGTTGGGCACATTTTGGCACTCAATAGTACCCAATCTGTGCGTGTCCATTGTCTGTTTCACCCTAATAATAAGCATACCCAAGGCGATTAAGCAGCAATGCAGATACCTGTGGAGTTTTTTGCATGCAGAAGAATACCCATACTTGTAGGCGAGTGACTTGTGAGATGCACGGTTGCACACAAACAGCATGCTCCTCCTTCCTCATATCTGCAATTCCACCTGCCTATACTGAATGGGCCATGACATAACTGATTCGCTGTGGTCACACAAACACGTACTTGCGCACATACATGCACGTACACATACACAATCACACACATACAGCTACTCATCTACGCACACAAGCACACACACACACACATACACACACAAGCACTCACACACGTGCGCGTGCGTGCGCTTTTCCACAGACACTCACAAGCACCTACTCACAAGCACGCATATGCGTCCCAGCAGGTGCTCCAGAATTTCGCCCAGACAGAGCTGGAGCAGGAGAGGCTAGCGTACTTTGCCACCGCCGAAGGGCGTGACGACCTTTACACGTGAGGGCTATTGTTGTAGCTCAGCAGCAGGACAGGACTGTACTCTACTTAATGTCCATACGTGCCTGCCTTTGACTATTGAGGTCTTATAGTTTACCTATCTCTTAAGACATATACGTGTGATGTTACGTTGTGTGACAGAACCTTCATTCTTGCCTTTCACATGTGAACTTATCTTTCTGCTAGGACAAAGACTACAGGAATCAAGCTGTTACACCTTCCATGATGTGTAGTGTGTTTCGGAGTGTCAAAGGCGGGCATGGACACACAGCTTAACATCCCTGTCATATAGTCATAATGTATGGCACATCTCTGGAGCGCCCGCCACCTTTCTGTCCAGCTCTTTCTAAGATGGTTTGCCTGGACCAGCTGGCAGGAGTAGGCATGTGTATCGGCAAAGCTTTACTATCACGGGCAAGTAAAAATACCCGCATCTTTCTCTTACATGTCTCCCCTTTGAACAAAATTGATGCTGTTTGGCTTCAAGACTTAGCACATTGTACTAAAGCCGTATTCCAGTGCACCCTGCTTTAGCATGTGCCTACTCAGGCCGTATTCCAGTGCACCCTGCTTTTCTTGTCTCGTCTCACCCCTAGTCATACTCGTTGTGACCTCTTGAGCCAATAGCAAAAGAGCCCCTACACCAAACCAACCTACACCAAACCAATCTACACCAAACCAACCTACACCAAACAAAAGGAAATTCTGGCAGGCCCTTCTCCACCTCACCTTAGTGACTGCCTCTGTCACTTCACTCAACAGACTATAGGCTTCAGGCACAGCAACTGAAAAATACTTTCCTTTTGCAGGCACGGCCATTAATAGGGCCATGCAGTTGTAAGGGCACCGTAGCAAGTGCATTAGGGCCAACACGCTGTCTGAGTGGCACAGCAAGACACTGTGCCATACTCACAAGGTTTACAAGGTTTACACCGTGCAATACTCACTATGCGATACTCACTCAGTATCACTGTGCAATACTCTCTGTGCAAGACTCACATACTCACTCAGTATCACTGTGCAATACTCTCTGTGCAATACTCACATACTCACTGTGCAATACTCTCTGTGCAATACTCTATGTGCAATACTCAATGTGCAATACTCACTGTGCAATACTCACACACTCTGTGCAATACTCTGTGCAATACTCACATACTCTCTGTGCAATTCTCACTGTGCAATACTCACTGTGCAATACTCACTGTGCAATACTCACTGTGCAATACTCACACACTCTGTGCAATACTCTGTGCAATACTCACATACTCTCTGTGCAATTCTCACTGTGCAATACTCACTGTGCAATACTCACTGTGCAATACTCACACACTCTGTGCAATACTCTCTGTGCAATACTCTCTGTGCAATACTCAATGTGCAATAATCACTGTGCAATACTCACATACCTCTTCTTTCTCAGATACGACCAAACAGAGGGCTGCACAGCGCGAAAGGTGCTTTCAACTTTGAGGGTGTCCCTCCCCCGCTAGAATCGTAGGCAAAACAATGCACAACAATAAACCTAGCAACACTCCGTGTCTACAGGTATAACCAAAAAGAAGGCCGCACGGTGCTGGAAGTGCTTTCTGACTTCAAGAGCGCTACACCCCCATTAGAATGGCTGCTCGAAACATGCCCCCCTTTGGCCCCTCGGCTCTTCTCCATATCCTCGTCCCTCAAGTGCGTTTTGTGTGGCTATCAAAACGTTTGCCACCCAGCAGATGGCCTGGTACATATCCGTACACTTGCAGGAAGTGTACCTGTATGTGCAGGTTTATTTGCAAATGCACAAAATCATGACAAAGGGCCTTACCCGTTTACTTGATCTAGAAACGCGCACAAGCACCTCACTACTCACACTTGTTATAAAGCATATGGACACGCACAAATAGACACGCTCGCATACGAATACAGGTACATGCGGGCACACACACACACGCACACACACATGCACACACACACACACACGCACAGGCAGCATCCCTGCGCAGCACACCTCACTGTTGCTGTGGTCGACTACACCACTCCCTACAAGCGCCAGAAGAAGGGCCTGTGCTCCTCTTACCTCGCTTCCTCCCGTCCCCTCCATATTGATGACAACACGACCCCTGTCGATGATAATAGTGATGCCTGGCAGCAGCAGGAGCAGCAGCAACAGCACCAGCAGCAGCAACAGCCGGTTGGCATCAGACATGGTAGCAGTGTGCAGCTGCCCCAACAGCAGCCTGAGCATGTGGCGGTGTGGGTGGAAAAGGGCTCGCTGCGTATGCCCACCCCTACGGTCCCCCTCGTTTTAATCGGCCCAGGCACAGGTGCGCTGTTGTTTTGTGCCTGCACGTGTCCCCCTCTCTGACTTGTTGTGTGCCTGCACGTGTCCCTCTCTCTGACTTGTTGTGTGCCTGCACGTGTCCCTCTCTCTGACTTGTTAGACTAGCTGGCTAGCTCTCGGAAAGTTGCACAGGGGTATCGGTTTTTGCGGAAACGTACATGCATACACATATATTTAAATTATGTGCATCTGTCAGGAACACCCTGATCACAAGGATGTGGCACTAGCTAGGGAGAATTTGTATCCCCTCTCTTCTCCTTCTGTACAGAGTTTACAGATAAAGCCATCAATCAAAATCTATACACCTGCTTCAAAAGATACTGGCACGTGGTAAGAATGACAAGCATTTTTCAATGGGAAGTATGTATAGAGCACTCAGAGCTCTCCAACACACACGCGTCATCACACCACATCCCAACGCAACACATACGCACACACACACAAACACGTGCACACCATTTACAGGTGTAGCCCCCTTTCGCGCCATACTTGAGGAACGGCAGCACTTGCTGCAAGCTTGCACGGCAGCACCACCACAAGCCGACAGCACCCCTTCCGCACCTGCCCCTTGCTCCCTGTTCTTTGGGTGCCGGAGCCGTGCAGCTGACTTCTACTACGCACACAAGTGGCAGCAGATGCAGGAGCAGGGAGTACTGCTTCCAGAGCCCCACGGTTTGGTTGCAGCTTTTTCACGTGACCAGGCTTCCAAGGTACTTTGTCTGTGGGTGTAAGTGTGGGTGCAGGTGCTATTGGTCTGATGTGATTCAATGGTAACTAACAAACTTTAGAGTAATATTGACCATTTTTAATCTATCTTTGAAGCCTTGTGGTATTGCGATTCTGCATTCACAGGTCAGCACGCCCCCAAAATTGTGCAGTGTTCATGCTGTACATGCAATCGTATATTGCTAAGGGCCTTAATTGCTCGTCTCTCTTGTCACATAATAAGTCTTTTCGCTCAATTGTTTTTGCTAACGAATTCAAACTGCTAGCAAATCACCTTTGCTGAAAAATTCAAAGTAAGAAGAACAGTACCATGGTGCAGCAGATCTTCTATTAGGAAGACTTGGCAGCATCAAGTGGGGTTATTGTCGCAGGCAATCAGGCTCTTGTCTCAGGCAATCAGGCTCTTGTCGCAGGCAATCAGGCTCTTGTCGCAGGCAATCAGGCTCATGTCGCAGGCAATCAGGCTCTTGTCTCATGACTGGGACAGATTTCAAGCTCAGAATCTCAAAAACTGCCAGCCAGGGTACACATACCCTAGGAATTTAGGAATAACATGCTCTCTTTGGGCCTCAGTGTCACCTCTGGCAAGTTAGGTGCACCGCACCTTTCATCCTGCATCCAAATATTTCAAATGTTTAATTAAATCCCGCACCTCCCTTGCAAAAGTACATATTTTACCCTCCCTGCATCAACCCCGCAGGGCTTCTAGCCCTGTTTAGCACCAATAAGCTTATTAAACAGTTTGATGAAAGAGAACACCACAAAAGGGCAAGGTCAACATGCTGTTTGCGTGTGAGGTTGAGTAAGGGCGGGGCAAAGGGGATCTCATTTATGACTCGCAGCGACCTAAAAAGTGTTATTTTTCACCAACCCTGCAACCCTGCAGGGTCAAAATAAGTATTAAATACCGCAAGTACCACGCAGGGCAAAGAGGCGTAAAAAACAGTAGAAAGCATATCAATATGTTGTGGAAGCAACCCTTATTAGAAGTGCTTTCAGTTTTTTATTTGACCTGTGTGTCCGGTTACAAAAATCTGTAGGGGGAAAGGCCGAGGTTGGAGCAATCACACGTGCAGACGCACTAATAGTAGCAAAGCATCGAGCCTGCACATTTTTTCACAGCTTTCTGGTATTTACTCACACACACAAGCTGTGGTATTTACCCTCAGATGTATGCGTCACACAACCTTTGGTATTTTCCCTTACATTGGTAATTACTCACACAAAGTGTGTTGTATTTACCCTCAGGTGTACGTGACACACAAGCTTCAAGAGCATGCAGCCCATGTGTGGCAAATGGTTAACACGCTTGGCGCGTCTATCTTTGTATCAGGATCTGCTCAACAGATGCCTGCTAATGTGGTGGGTGGTGGGCGTGTTATTCTGTGTGTGCGTGTGTGTGTGTGCGTGCGTGTGTGCATTTGTATGGAGGAAACGTTTGCGTTTGTGTTATAACACCGCAAAAGCTTGCATTGGTCTTAACGGAAAATATTTTGCTTGTTGCATGAATCATTAGTATTCATTAGGGGGGCTTCAACCTTGCTGTGCATTAAGTTAAAAAGGAATATGCCTGACTAGGTTTGTTCTATCTTCTGGCCAAGGTCGCTTGCCTGCTACATTAGCGAATCATATCTAGGGTAAGAAGCTATTTTCAATTTGCTACAAGCAACACCATCGGTGAATTTTCCTGTTGTGAAGGTTGTAAGCCTCCCACCATTTTGCCTTCAATATAGAATTAATTTCGCTACTTAAAGCTTCGTGAATTTATCTAGTATAAACCTGGCCGTTTAATGCTTGACGATTATATAGGCGCCTGGTATGAAGTGTAATTTTTTGTGTCTCACATCCAATTCATAAATATAGTTTTGGGTCTATATTGGGCATATTTTAAATTGACAGCTGGGCAAACACATGTCAATTGCCTACCGTGCCTTAATATCATTCACTTTCTCACCTATGTTAGATGATGTCATCCAAATTCAAATATAAACAAGTAATGCGGTTTCTCAGCCATGCCCGACATGGAGGTAACTGGATAAGGGTTCTCCAGCACCTGCTTCATACGCTCTTGCAATAATAGGCTTATGTGTGCAGCTGGAGAGATCTGTGTTTGCTGTCAGATACAGAACAGGTTGAAAGAGCAATGGTTGTTTAAGTGCCTGAGTGCTAAAGCAGGTGATGGCCGCTCAAGAGTTGATTGTCAGCCTTCCTTGTGGGACTCTGGCTAGTGCGAGCACTAGTTGCGAGTCTTTCCTTCCTGCACGCAACTTTGCTGTGCTCTTTTGTCAACCGACTGTAACTGAAGTTTTACAGGGTAATACAAGGAAAAGGCCTTCAGTCAAGAAATATACCTGCTCGCCTGCTCATAGAATAAATCAGTTCACTATTTGCTGCTTTTTGTCAACCAACTGTGACTTGAAACCATCCCCGGTTGGGTGCGATTTAATCTAAGATGGCATGACTGGTCGCCATCTCGGTTTGTGTATTTAATATGGGGATGGCATCGCTTGTGTAGCAAATCATGTTTTCCCTCACCTCATCTCACCTCTTTGCACACTGTTAACAATGGTGGGGGTGACCTTCAGCCAGGTCGTTTGGCTGATTGACTGATGACTGGTCTCTGCCAGCCGCGTGAAAGCTCGGATATTATAAAGAGTGTAGAGTTCTGCCGAGAATGGAAATCATGTTACTCCTCTGCAAACAGGTGTCTGCGCTAGAAGACGTGGCTCAAGAGCAGGGAGGCCTGGCAAAAGAGGAGGCCAGCAAGTTTGTTCGGCAACTGGAGCTCACAGGGCGGTACTGCGTGGAGGCGTGGTCTTAGGCAACAACACTCTGCGCCACCTGATTGGTCGCAGGGGTCTAGTCAGCTGGATGGTAGAAATGAGCAATGTGGGTTTTGCTTTAGGCGCCGAGCCCTTGCTATTTTCCTGAATAAAAGGGTTTTAAAAATAGGTTTGACAATTTTAATGATAGCGCCCGAGTTAAGGTAATACTTGGCCGGCCGCAGCTCCTTGATGCCTTTTTTCCACAACAAGGAAATTCAGGCTGTTATAGGTATAAATCTGCGTTATGCGAAACTAGGATTTGTACATGGAAGGTGCTTAGTATTGCCCTTCAGTCACCAGGTCCTCTTTACAAGCAGTAACAAAATAGGTAGTAGAGACGCAGACGTTTGTGCTTTGACAAGCAAGTTCGCTTACCTGTTCAGTCAGTTCTCAGATGATTTTTAGTAGGACATCCTTCAAATTTGCGACAAGTCAGTGGTAAAATTTATGATTTCCAGGTAATTTATGATATCCTCTTGCAACACAACAACAGACTTTTTCCTTTTATTCTTGAGCTTGTGGATTTTGTTGACTGGCGAGAACCAGTCGCAGGCCGATCAGCCAAACAGTCTGGCTGAAGGTCCCCCCGTGTAAATCTAAGCACAAGAAGCCAAGGTCAAAATTACCAACGATCGATATAGTATGAATACAATTCCTAATCTTACATCTCGAGTATGCCTTATACAACGCGCTGCTACAGGCAGAGAGCTCCCTGCAAAACAGCATGTAGAGTCAGATGTATCAAGGTTTCCGCCTTACCAATGATTGTGTTATTTTCTGAACAATACGAAGACATATATACAAGTATTGCTTCACCTTGACATCTTTGCAGTTCACCTTCGCCACCTACTTATTGTCACCACTGTTCAAACAACCCAAAGTTCGGTACAGTCAGTGAGGCAGTTTTAGGTGTGACATAGACATGGGAACGTGCAGTTACAGTATTGTCCAGATGTAGTGTACAAGGTTGGCGAGGTAATTTGCCTGCAAGCCTCCTGATCTGACACCGTGGCGTCCTAAGTTGTTATGGAAAATAGAGTTCTCTTGGACAGTATGACCTATCCTGAGCACTTTGTTTGCATAGTATGTAAGAATAACTGCATACGTTAATATGTACACATAGTCTGTTGGGTACGCCAAAGATCATGGAAGTCTGAAAACAAGGAACGTGAGGGCTTACATGATGCGTGTATGCTGAAGTGTGATGTAGAATTTTGATGTTGCTCGAGACTGAGGTTGAACTGGAGCTGAATTGAACCTCAGTCTCTAGCAAGGCCCAATGCTCACATTTTGGATTTTGGTAACCCAAATATCAATTATATTAAACATATGGTCTTTATACCACCATGCACTTTTAACGTCAGATGCCAACCGCAGCACATGCATCCTCTTCCCTCCTTCTCTTATAAATCATGCTGTTTCAATCTCACATGATGAATTCAGGATGCCCAATGATGATTGCCTGAGGCATGGTGATTGCAGGTGGCAAGGGCTGCTGTAGCCAAGGTGTGTCGCGCTTTCCTTTGTCCAGTGGCTTTGTGACATCTTTCTATGGACTAATTATTAATTATTCCATCAGATAACATCTGGTCTTCACACATTGCTCAGCGCATCTGACAAACAAAAATTTGCATGTGAACCTCTTCGTCTGCAAACTTAATGTGCTACTTTAATTTTTTTTTTTTTTGGTGGGGGTTGTTACACGGTCCTTAGCAAGGGCCTGACAGAATGAAGGAAAAAACCTACTGTTCTGCTGTTTCTTGCATTGGCTCACACAAATATATGTTTTATTGCCCTTTTCCTGCAGCGCATTGCCTACAATAAAACGCAGTAACCTAGCCAAGATGCCTGCCAACACTCCCTAAAAACCTTCGACTTTCATTGCTTTTTTGTTTTCCTGACGCGCTGGGGCGGGCCTCCAGAGGTGACGTGGAGTAGCATGCCCACTGGAGTTCATATAACTTTAAGGAGCCTAGCTCTATTCAAAGGAGGTCCTTAGGGATCTAAGGAGGTGGCGCCCAGCGCAGATACACCCTGGGGGTGCAACTCTCTTCGTTCGCGTCTTTCGTGCTCCCTTTTCCTTGTTCTTCTCATCTCTTTTTCGTCTGCTCAGTGGGGAATTTCTTTTATGCTGTCAGATCAAATTACTGTCACTGCAAAGTATAAGACTCAGCACATTTACTAATGATGATAGCGCCTTCGGACCAATAAAGGCCTCCAAGGTGGAAAACCATCCAGCAGAGGAGTGAGTTCTTTGCATCGCGTGGTCCCTAATGCTTCTACCAGTTCTCTGGCTCATGCCCTTGCGCTCTCTGCACACACGTATGTGTGTCTACTAATAGTGCCACTCATCTTTGCGTGGCTGCCACACTGCTGCTCCTTCCTGGAGCTGGGACCAATGACTCAGACAAACCTCTCGGCCTCATTGTGGTTACACGTTAATATAACTGAACGAACAAATAAAATTGGAGACCTTACACGACACAGGGACTCTTGAGGATCCCCTCTAATGGTACCTCTTAGAGTTCACATGTTGTCAATTGATTACCAAAACTATCAAATCCAGAAGATATAGGTTATTTATAAGACTGGCCATCCAGCTTATTGAACAAGACAAATAGGAACTCTCAACTGTCAACCAACTTAACTGCTTTGTCACACGATTCGTTGCTGCCAACGATTGGGCATGACAATGCACGTGTCGATGGTAATGAGTTATGCTCAGTTAATGGCCGTCACTGAAGACAAACAAACACCATCATCGTTCTGTAGGAGAATTTTGCAGGCTCCTAGAACTGCGAGTGCCAACAGCTCACGTTTTTGTTGCGCCAGACCCTTGTACAGATTTGACGTAACTTATTGTGGGTGAAAGTTGGCAGGGATTCAATAGTACGGGAACCTGGAATAGCACAGATCAATTTCACATGGCTGATTACAAGCGTAGCCTCAATAACAAGAGCAGGAGAGTTGTTTAGTTGTTTGTTGCATCCTGATACAACTTGAATTGCACATAAAGCGCACATTCAATCAAAGCAAAGACAAACTAAAAAATGTACCGTCCTATTTTTGAAAATTTGAACAGGAGTTTACAGAGTTTACAGATAAAGCCATCAGTCAAAACGTGCGACTGCTAGAACAGGAGGAGTGTTTTCACCACAAATTTGTCACTCACGTTGTAAGCCTCATTTATGCTTTTCATTTTTTGCTCTAGTAAGGCAGCAAGCAATGACCGATTTCAAGCATGCATGAAGAAACAGAGACCGTCGCTTCCAGGTAGCTCAGTGCTTATGCTGAGAGGAAGCTCTAACGCAACCCTTGATGACTTGATTCAGTAGTATATGGCATGAGCTGATGGTTACAATATTACAAATGGGGATGACTTTCAGCTTTCAGCCAGGTTGTTTGGCTGATTGGCTGCTGACAGGCCTTAATCAGCCACAAATAAATGCATGAGCTCAGAAAGATAAAAAAGTATAGTGTTCTGCTGAGAAAGGATGTGGCCACAACCAATGGGGCACAACAGGATACCTACTACGAAGGAAAAACACTGCTCGTAGGAGACACACCTCTTCAGCGCTTGAACAGCACGAGGGTGCCAATGGGTAACTAAGACGGTGATAAGCTATATCTGTCTTGCACGGTTATGCTCAGAGGGCTCGCCTTGCTGCTCAAGTTACGGGTGGTGTTAGCGAGCCTCACGGGCACCCGTAGAGGCCCGCGGGCACCCGAGGGGTCTTTTGCAGACTTTTTCCATTTTAGGCTACATTCAGGCAATACATACAAAACACAAAACATTAAAACGTAAAAAGGTAAAAAGTGTAATTAAATGCAGGCAAACAAATAAGTCAAGGGTTGTGTATGTAGTTGCTAACCTCTGCTGGCTGAAACTGGACTTGCGCAAACATCTTGGGAAGTAAGCAAGCGCAAGAGTGTGTGCCAGTACTTACATGCTGAGGAAGCTTGCATGCGCGTGCGTGCTTGCACATGCGCATTCGCCAGTAGTGCAGTAGCATGTTCTGATATCCTACCCCAGCTGAGATGCATGTATTGGGGAAGTGCAGCGCGCTGGTGCTAACTACCTGAACCGCCAACAACGTTCTTATACTTGTGAGAACATGGACAGAGAGCGCCTGCATTCCATTGTTGTCTGTGCGTGTACTGATGCCAGCTGGCTCAACACCTGCTCCGCAGCATTCACTCATAAGGCAGTACGAGGAAAGGCTTGATGGGCTCTAGCGCCGGAGGAGGGGTCCACATACATGCCGTTTGCAGCATGGCAACAGGATGAAGAGGAGGAGGGCAGGTAGCAAATTGATGTAAATCATGGTTAAGGACCAGCTTGCTTGCGGTTATTATGCTGCATGAGTTACAAGCACTAGTGTGCCATTAATGATGGATTAGATTATACAACACTTGCAAACCCCAAAACAAATAAATGAGTGCATAATAAAAATTATCCAGCCAGGGGTTCCCGTGACTTCGAGCGACGAGGCCAGGCGGACCCGCGGTCTAATGAGGACCTTCATTGGCGTCTTCTTCCTATTATTCCATGGTGAGTCCAAAGCTCCAACCATGGGCGGGATGCTCATAGGTCAAAATCCATGAAGTTTTGAAGTTCGTTCTGGCCTGGACTCCCTGCAACTTGCACTGAAGTTTAAGTTTATTCAGTCACTAGGAGCAAAGTTGAGGCCTTCTTGGGAGTTCCAGGCTAGCCGCAGCGCTGCTGGGGCGAGCCAGGAAATTAGCGTTTAAAGTAATGCATGCATGCCTACCATTTAATGGCCATAGTAGTGAATTAGTATGTGGCAGTAAGCCAATGCCTATCGCATGTCAAGGGTCTGCCAGAACCGTAAGATACCTGCACCGAATGTTAGATGAAATCCCTGCAGAAATAATTACCATACAGACACATGTATATAAAACATGGTTCTGGCCAACCACACGTCTCTTTGTCCTTATAATACCTTTCTTATTGCAATGTCTGGGATTGATGGTGAGAACCCTCAAACGTAGGGCGCACCCCTTTTCGTTTGGGCGACTCCGCTTGTTTAATAGTGGCAGGCAGGGAAATTAAAATTTTTCCTCTTCTGTTCCAGATTCAGCCGAATCTGGCTGGTGGAGGCATTGTCATGGTCATCCTTCATCGTTAACCATGTCCGGCAAGATGTAGAACATGAAAGCTGGACTAAAAGAATGGACCAAAAGAATGGACCAAAAGCTGGACCAAAAGAATAATGGAGGAGTCCGTTTGCAAAGTTGTTTTCACACGCTTTGCCAATACTTTGCACTTTCACAAGCAAAAAGTCACATTTGCTCCGACTACATAAGCAGAATTAAATGGGCAATTTGCTCCTCGGGATTCAGCTGCTCAAAGCCAATTAAATTGAGCAACCTTGAAACAAAGGTTTCAGCTCAAGTTCTCTTAATATGGCTAAAATGCTCTTGCAATGGAAATTAATCGCTTTTGGTTGCAACTGCACGGCTTGTCATCAATCATATCTTTTAGGAAATGCACCTGCAAGCAGCAGAGCTGTATCAACCATCAACCACTCTTATTTGCTTCAATGTGTGCAAGTTGGCCGGCAACAGTTGGCCTAAAGAAGGGGAAGGTATCTGGAGAGAGGTGGTATTCCTGTAATTTTGCCTTTTTGGTGGGGAGCAAAATGGCACAAGTCAAATTTAATATTTGTGCAGAATTATTGTTACAAACAATCTAAATGACGTGCATATGCTCTTGCTAGCTAGCGGTAAGACATGTCGGCACCCCACGCGGAGGAACGAAGGGTGTTTGAGGCACTATTTGCAATCAGATTTGGCAAAGGGGGCTTGCTGCATCAGGCATGCATAGAAGAACTGGGTACACTATAGCAGCCCCTCCGCAAGTCCCCGCACGGATACCTGGAGGAGGGGCCTGGACCCCGCGCGGCAGGGGGGGGGACTCCAGTAGGGACAGTTGGACACGAAAGTAGCAACATTTCAAGTGGGCCTGGCTAACCTTACTTTAGGTAAAGGGGTGGAAGAAGCAAGCTGGCAGGGAGAGGTGTCTCGGATGCTGCCCAAAGGTTTCATTTATACGCACGCTACTTGCTAAGCATGTATATGAATCCCCGGTATTGGAAACAACCATTGCTACCCACCCATTACTCTGAAACTGTGCTTTATACTTCTGCCTGCTGCAGTCCAGCTCACCTGGTCTTTTCAGGGGTCATGCTCTGACCCACACGACATTGTGCTTAACGGGGGTGATTCCGTATCCGTCGCCGAAAATCCCTGTGACTTCGAACATTCCAGTGCAACATCCGAATCAGACTATGTGCTTAGAGTGAAGGCGGACTGCTGCTCAACGAGGTCCATAACGGTGGATGCCTCTGGCAGCGACACTGTTTTGTATGTATTCACTTCCTGCCCAGCTTCTGCCTACTCCGTTGACCAAGTAAGCATCCTATGTGTGGGAAGGACGGCAGAAAGACGTGCATTGGCTGTGCTAGGCGTCTGTTTGGCATCCTTACTTGCTCTTGACATGCGGTGATGGTAGTATAGGCTTTGAAGATCAAGTGCATGCCACTGTGAAGGTCACAGCGCAAAATCCACTGCCTCTTCATCTAACACTCGGCAAACTCTCTCGTTTACAATCCCACGCTCAGGTGGCCTTCGACGATGGTATCGATGCCAGCGTTGCGTTTACGGCTGAAAAGGACCAGCAATACTTTGTAGTGATGGAGATGTACTCTGGTGCTACCTGTGGAGACTCGATTTTAAAGTTCGCTGCAACAACGCCCGATGGAACTCCCTCCCCTAGCCCCTCCCCTAGTCCCCCCCCCCCTCCAAGCCCTATTCCCTCCCCCTCTCTGAGTGATAGGGATGAGAATGGTGCGTGTATGCGTGTACATCTGGAAATCAGGGGATCGGATTTTGAGACAGAACAAGGTTGAAAGCTCCAAGTAAGTTTGCAGTGAAACGTTACAGAATTGATCTTTGAGTAATTCTCGATACTTTTCTTCACCCTAGAATCAAGTCGCCTACAGCACCCTTTGCACTGCCGTATTCTTTTCACTGCCTGTGCAGATGCCTTGTATCTTTTTCTGTGCTGGTCTCATGCCTGCAATCCACAGACAGCACGCATTGTCCAGCTGCCTTGTAGGTCGTTCTGAGGCTACTTGCTCGCAGCCACACACAGTATCGGTCAACAAAACTGGTGAAGTGACGATCCGAGGCATTAATACGTGTATACAGGTTGGTGCTGTGTACTGATCAGAACCCTTGCTCCCCCTTTTGCTTTCCTGGAATTCCCAGAATTTCTTCTAGATTCCATTGCTTTCTTTGGCACTCTAGCTTTAATAGCCAGTCTACAAACCTGAAACGAAAAGCGCCAGTGATTTTTTGGTAAATTATGGGAGAACTTCCACCCTTGTATGATGCACCCTCCTTCCTAGCACACCGGTCTCTTTCCTCATTCCTTGCTTGCTCACTTTTAACACGTGTGCTCACTTATAACATGTGTGCTCACTTATAAGACGTGTGCTCACTTATAACACGTGTGCTCACTCATAGCACGTGTGCTCACTTATAACACGTGTGCTCACTTATAACACGTGTGCTCATTTATAACACGTGTGCTAGGGGAACTCAAACGATGGACTCCTGAAAGGCTCAGGCCTGAGAAATGAATGGCAGCTTGATGAAAAGGACTACATAGTTTCCGTGGAGCCATACCCCTTGGCAGAGCGGACGATACGAGTTGCTGTACAAGACACAGATTATAGGAAGAATATTGTTGTGAGCAAGAAATGCTCCAAGTCTCTCACCTTTGGGGATGTGGTGAGTGCAACAGCATGTTCACTGCGTATCACCTTTTTGACATATGAATAATTGGTGAGTGAGTGAGAAAGAGGGGCAGTACTGGTAGTTTCTATTTTCTAGAAATCTGCCCATCATGCCAAATTTTCATGCTCAGTAAAACCAACCACAGGAAATTGCATCTGCGTCGTTTTTGTGTGATCTGTGTGTTCTGCAAGGCAGTGGTCGTCTACTGCTGTGGTCGTCAATGCCGTTGACAAAGTGATCGCAAGCAACTATGCAGCATTATTCATTTACTCAGTTACACCAAGCCTGCACCAAACCTTGAGGTTGAGGGGGAAATAGTACCCGGGCTCCCTCTGTTCTCAGCATTTACAACTACACCAAACCTGCATCAAAATTTGATGATTGCGTGCAGGTGGAAGGGGGATATTACTTAGGAGCTCCGTCAGATGAAGAGTCAACACTTGAATTTGTAGCAGAAGCAGGTATATCCCAGAAAGTATGGCCCTACAGATTTTGGGTCAATACTTTTTCGCTCTATCGTGGGAGCATGCCTATTGACAGAAAGAAAAAAAACAGTGAAAAACCACTCCCCACGTTAAGGAGACCTTTCTCACTATATCCTGAGAGCATGCCCGTTCACACTTAAATCCAGTGGACTTTTGTTAAATCATTCCAGTTTGCGTGCATGATTTGTCGTACAAACTCCACTTTGCTGTACTAAAGGGTGCAGTACTGCTAAGCCTTAATGTTGAATACTGTAAAATGCATCAAGTTTATAAAGCAACTTCTATACTGTGAAATCACCCCTTTGGTCCAAACTCTTTTGATCAACCTTTCAGGTGTCACATATCACATACTGTTGCATACAGATGCTGCATACTTTATAGCCCTTGAAGCTGAATCCTCATCAGGTAATGATCCGACATGTGGAACGTATGGCCGGATGGATGTAAGGGTGATAGGCAGCACGCCATCAATTCCGTCACTGGGGCGCGGTGCAGGAGCGAGCATCAAGATCATAGCTCGGGTAGGTTTTTTGTCCACTTGCTAATGCTTTAATTTATTCCAGCTTACTCTATTTCAGCACGGTGTACACACACATATCTTCCTAGCACAGCTGCGTGCCTCCTCAATTGCAATTGTTCTGCCTTCAGAGGCATATCTGTGTACACGTGTATCGACTACTTTAAATTGCATTGCCACAAGTATAAGAATGAAAAGCGGTAGTCACAGGAAACCATGTTTTTTCTCAGGTCGAGGCTAATTTGACTTCAGTACAGGAAAGCTTTGACTCTGAAATTGCATTCAAAGAGGACATCTGCGATGCGGTGGCCACAAACCTGCACCGCTTGAAGGCAAGCATGATGGATGATGGCAATGGCAAGCCGTGCTATCTCTGTGTCACGGTACGTGCTATCTCTGTCACGGTACGTGCTATCTCTGTGTCACGGTACGTGCTATCTTTGTGTCACGGTACGTGCTATCTCTGTGTCACGGCACGTTTGCAGTGCTATTTCTGCATCATGGTACATGCTATCTCTGTGTCACGGTACGTGCTATCTCTATGTCACGGTACGTGCTATCTCTGTGTCACGGTATGTTTGCAGTGCTAATTCTGCATCACGGTACGTGCGATCTCTTTGGCACGGTACGTGCTATCTCGTACGTACTGTGTCACGGCACGTGCTATCTCTGTGTCACTGTACGTTTGCAGTGCTATCTCTGTGTCACGGTACGTTTGCAGTCTTGCAGTTGCTGAGGGTGCTCTCTGGTGTTCACTGCCATGCAGACGGTGAGCACTTGTAGCAGGTGATCAGCAGTATGTAGAACAAGTTAAATGACTGCCGGGTGCAGCTCTGACAAATGCTGTTCTGAGTGATGATGTGAGTTTTTGACATTGCATATCAGTTCCTCCTGTGCATGTGCTGGCTTACAGCCGTTTTTAGAAATTGAACATGAGATTGCAGCTGCCTTGTACTTGAAATAAGCTAGTGGAGACCTTGATGGTAGTCATCCTCCCTGCACAATACCTTGCAACACAGAAATTTGATGTCACACGCGCAGCATTGCTACGTGCCTTATTTGATTTGGAAAACCATCATGAGCACTCCGGTGATCAAAAGTGTGATAAGTGCTCACTTTGCATGGCTCTAACTGTGTTGTTGGATGCTATCTCCCACGCATTTCATGCACACACACATATTCAGGGCTGTCCAATTGTGCATGTCTCATTTTCAAGTGCACACATCTTACTATAGGTTGCACACATCTTACTATAGGTTGTAACGCAGCTGGTAAAAAGCTGCACGCTTGTTTTAGGTCTGGTGCGCAAAAGTCAGAAGTTAGGAGACAATCCCAAAGCGACAAGTGGGGGAAGCATTGCAAGCAACGCTGAAAAGTTGGCGAAGTGAGGACGTTTGCCACGTCTCCCTTTCACTGCTTGTTCCCGCTCTAAGTCCTCTATATGCTCCTCCCTCCCGCCCTCTGCTGCTTCTGCTTCTGCTGCTACGTGCTGGTGATGTGTGCGTGCATTGTGGCCACGTTGTCCACATGTGCCACATGTTTGCTGCCTCCGCGTAGCAGGCTCGGCTGCTTCTGCTGCTGCTGCTGCACACAATGATGCGTGTGCGTTGTGGTCTTGCACGCCACAGATTGTGCAGGCATACGAGGCACGCCCGCCTGCTTCCACTCGTGCAGTAGGTGGGACCTCCAGTTGCTGTGCAGTTGCTGCTCGCTGCTCAAGGACACGGTCATGCGTGCGTGCATTGTGGTCTGCTTCTGTGCAGTTGCTGCTCAAGGACACGGTCATGCATGTGTGCATTGTGGTCTGCTTCACCACATATTCTACATGCAGCATAGCACGCAAGAAAGGCGTTAGGCAGGCTTTAATTTGGACATGACATAAGCAGCTGCACAGGCATACGCACCAGAGCACGGAGAGCACAGCCCCTCATTGAGCACAGAGAGACACCTCCTCTCTGTAATCATTTGACAGTATTACATGAAGAGATTTAATAATATATAATGTTAAATAATTTTGGTTCAAAATTTTTGCTGACGGACCTCCCCCGCCTCAACATACGAGCTCAGGAATACATGCTGACGGAGATTATCAAGTTTGTGGCTGCCCGGGGGGTCTATGCTGAGTTTTTAGGCTGGTCAAATGTTACTGTCTAAGCTGACTTCTCCAGCGTACACCTCACATCACCCCAGCAATCCTAAATTTGTCAATTTGCTCTATCAGCATACTAGAGGGTCTGCTCAAGATTTCAGGGCGGGAGGTGGGCTGAGTGCTGCGCATTAAAGCTTTGGCCAAGATTTTGCCAAGTTTCAACTTTGGTCCATATAATTTCACTTAGTCAACCGCAGCACTCAAGCTTTGGACTACCCTCCTAGCACTTTAGTTTGGGAGGCTAGCCTGAATTTCAGGGCGGGGGGTGGTCTGGGTGAGGCTGGGTGGCCACGCGAGAACTTTGGCGGGAAGGAGGCAAACCTAGGGGGTACGCCCCTGGAGGGGGCTTCGCCAAAAAAGTCCATACAGAGTCTTTGGGTGTAAAGAGAGCTCAGATGCACATACTGTTTCCGTCTGCAACGTAATTCACTTGGCAGTTGAATGCACATATTGTTTTCTTTTGCAGTGTGGTACACTGAGCAGTGGCTCTGTGATAGTCCCAATCGCTGTTCTCTTAAAGGACGGTACGTCTGAGTCTGAGATTGAAGCGTTTGCCAAATTTGTGGATGGAACACCAAACCGGGAGCTCTTTCAAGGCTCGGCTTATCAGGACCAGGTAAGAATGAAGTCACATCGCCTCTGTAAGCTAGCTAGCAAACTGTTCCAGCACCTGTGCATGTGTAAAGGCTTCCGACTCAGCTGAGAGCGTTTGGGCAGAAGATGCTTTGGTGATTGTTTTGATGCGCATGCTTATAATCTTATAGTGCAAAGTTTGTCGAAAGCTAGCTGCAGGCCCTTCTTTAGGCCGGCGAATGTACACAACTGTCACTTTCGTTGTTGCTTATAAAGATGTGCTTATAAAGATCTTCTCCAAAAATCTGCAAGCTAAAAATTGTTATGAGCAGGAGGTCACCCACACAGGTGTTGTGCTGTTGTGTGGTTGTGTGCAGGTCATCAGATTTAATGCTGAAGTTGGGCTGATCCCGGACTATCCTGGTGGGCAGGATTGCCATATTTTTATTTTTCTTAGAGCAAGTAAGCTTGCATTCCAAGTTGTCCTAAAGACTCCACCCAAGCTCATGTCTTCCTTAGGGTTAAATTAGCCATAAAACATGAGCATAACAGCACATTCAGCCAATTTTCTACCTGCAAGTGCACCTGCAAACAGTCCTTTTCTCCTTCCAAACAGTCTTTGAGCATAGCATTATAAGTGCCATCGCTGCAATTCAAGCAAGTCAAGAGCAGCAGTAGATCCAACTCAAGAGACGCCTAAATCCTAGAGCAAGAAGCAATTCAGCCTTGTGTTGTAGGCTACAACTTGTAGTGTGCATCAATCCAGTGCTTCAGCAACAAAACCGTGCTTTGTGGCATTCATCTATCCTGGTGCCGTCTATAACCAAGTTGTTTGTGGCAAACGTAGGTAAATCATCAGCGTCGTGCGGACCCGATTGCATCGGCCCGGCTGTTGCAATCCCAGTATTTTTTGTCGTTCTGGTGCGTGTGCAAGACAGGTCAGCCTGTTTGGTTTTTTTGCCTTTGAGCTGCCCATTGCTTGTGAGTGTGAAATTTAATGCGTTGGCCAAAAAACGGGCGTGTCTGGTCCGCTAAATGCAAAAAGGGTAACACCTGCTGCTGCTGCTGCTATCCAATGGGTAACAAACTGAGCATTATGAGGGACTGCACAAAATCAAAATGCACACACACACCATTGCTCACATACTTGCACTTGTACCACATGCGTACGCAGGTGGTGTACCTCTTGTGGACAAATGACTGGAAGGTCAGCAACTGCAGCTTCAGTAATGTGGCAATCGGCACTTTGACGTGCTTAGCATCCCCCTTCATCCTGCTGTGGATGGGACTCAAGTGCTTTTGGGACGGCATGGCCGGGTGCTGCAGAGGTTCTGAGAAGGTGGATTCCGGTCCGAGCCGTTTCTCTACATGCCTCATCACCGGTGCAGCTGTATTGGTGGCTCCCTTCTACTATTTGTGGAAGGGGCTGCAAGTGAGTGCAAAGTGGGTAGGGGGTGGAGTTCAGAAAATGGTGGAGTCGTGCGGCACAAACATCCATGAGGACAACCAGGACTATATCAACCCGAAGTGCTTAGAGGAGGGCCCTGAAATTGGGAAAGGAGGTATGTGGGTGTGACACCTGATGTTCCCCCAGCACTGAAGTTTCCCAGCAAATATCTTGCGTCATTGCAATGACGTTTGCATTAGGGTTACCATATCGCATGGCCGCACAGTGGCTTCTACTGGCAAATATATCCGCGTCATTGCAATGACGTTTGCATTCTGATTACCATATCGCATGGCCGCTCAGTGGCTTCTACTGGCAAATATACCTGTTGGTGCTACTCCCCGAGGCCCCGGTCTGGCACATCTGTTGCGTACACCGGTTAAAACCCGGGAGTGTCTATGACCCCATCTGTGGTACCTTGCCTTGTGTTTACAGGATTTGGACGAGTTTTGCGCGGGCGAATGAAATCCAAGGAGGGATGGCAGCAGGTAATGCTGGTCGGAATCAATCAGTGCAAAGTGCAAAACGTTGGATCTTGACAAGAAGCGGAACATCTATAAGCTAGGAGAGGAGTGCAAACGCCAGAACTGTTTGCAGCAAAATGTAAGAAAAATGCTGAACGTGCTGCATTACATTACAGAATTCGCAGAGGGTGCTTGTCATGTATTTGACAAAAGAAATATTACACCCCTGAACTGCCTTAGTAAGGTAACGCCACACTGGCTATTTAAATTTGAGACATTTTTCGGAAAGGATAGAAAGCTGCTGGAAAGCTGCTTTAGAGGTGGGAATGTGCTTTGCCTCGTCTCATTCTTGTACCATGACACGTTAGCTGAGATGACATCTGTGCTTGCGGCGCACGCCTTGACAAAGTCAACCTCCATCATCTCAATTTTTGGCTCGACCCATGCAAATCTGAAAGCGTACTTTCCAAGAAGCATCCACTATGGCCTACCATTATTAAGCCTCACCCTTGCTGTTATCTATCTTAGTCAAACCTTCTGACACGTTAGCTGAGTTTTTACAGATCATTGACCAAAATGTTAGCACATATCATTATCGTTATTGTTACAACTAATCATGCAGGTGGCTATAAAGCTCCCCACCGGGCACCTGTCACAGAAGATGGTGGAGGACTTCAAAAAAGAAGCTGAGGCGACATTACGCCATGTAAGGGAGGCATTTTTACTTCTTGCTTAAATATTGCCAGGACGCTTTCTGGGGGAAAGGAAAGAACGAAAAAATGACACACGTGCATGCAACCTGCCTGAATAAAAGCCTGCACAGAATTCAAAACTATTTCATCTGGGCTAGGTATGATAGGATTTGCATTGCCTGTACCTTCTGCCTGAATACAGCCACCTGCACAAAATGTCAAAGTGCTTCATCTGGCCTAGGTACGCAAGGAATTGCATCACCTGGCTGCTTCTCCTGTTTGCTCCTGCACTTTTCTCTCCCGCCTTCTCGCTCCTCACACTAACCTACATCTGTCACACACACACACACACACACACACACACACACACACACACACAACAGAGCCGTCGGTGCCCACACGTTGTGGAGTGCTATGGGTGGTCACAGCTTGGATCCATACCCTGCCTCGTGATGAGGCTGTATGAAAGAGGCAATCTCAGCCGGTACATCTATGACCAAGGTAAACAAACTGCACAGACAGGCAGGACTCTTCCCGTGTCATGCTAAGGAGGAATGCAGGCTCGTAGGGTTGCCAAAACCATACATTCATAGGTATATACGGTATTTTTGGCAGGGAAATCACCATACAGTCATATACGGTGTGTGTATATACGGTTCTGGCCAACCCTACACATTTGTCATCAGGTGCATTTACCGGTAATGTCCCGCAGCTACAAAAACTGGGGAAGTAAAATACGGTTGGGGGTTAAAAGCTAGACTCAAAATCAGACCCTGACGAGCTTTGGTAATGGCTCTGGGTAGTACACCTGATCAAAGCAGGCTTAGTTGCATGATTGACCAAGTGGTGATGGGGCTTGAGGGCGGAATTTAATGACCGCCTGTAGATCAGCATCCACAGTTTCTTGAACAGCGTTAGAGTGTGCGTGTTCAATGGTGCCATCCACGCCCAAGAGGATGATGTGGAGTATAATGGAGGCTCTTTTAGGATGATGTGTATCTCTCCCATGCTTCTTGCAGGACTGCTTGTATGTAAGTGCAATGTGATTCATTAAAAATGCGCACATAGGGGGTTCTTTTTTTGTCTGATGCGAGCCCTTCCTAGGTCTTCGTTCATCATCATGCTGGCTATATTGACACATTGCGACATTTAGTGTGTAATGTATGCCTTTAATCTTTAATAAACCCCGTCATCAATTGCACGTAATCCATTTCTAATAAGGGCGGTGCAGAGCGCAAAATGACATCTTATTCTAATCAAGGAAGATCTTCTCACATTTTAATTCCAGCTACCTCCCTACATAGAAGGGCGTTCCTCCAGCAGTGGCCTTTTCTGCATTCATTTACAAAGTTCTCATACCAATTGTGCTACAAACTAATTAAAGACTGGACCCACGAAGGGGTTCGTTTCAAAGTGCTTTCAATCCGAGCAGTACTATGATTTATAGTCTATGATTCATAGTCTATGAAAGCGTTCAAATGTTGTGTAAAAGTGTGCATGCACTGAACAAGCGCGCGCCCACCCTGTCGGAACATTGTGAAAGTTCCTGTGCGATGATAAGTAATGGTACAGGTTAGTGCTCTTGTTTTCTGCTGTCAGGTTGAGCTGTCATTGGAGAGGGTCTCACAGCAGGTGTGTTTCACAGCAGGTGTATTCCACAGCAGGAGTGTTTCACAGCAGGTGTGTTAGCTCCACCATGAAACCACTGACAGCTTACTTTCCAAACTGATGATGCGTACTTCATAGTGGGTGACTTGCTGGAGGCCAAGGAAGTTGTCAAAATTGCCCTGGATCTCGCCCTGGGCTTGGAGGAGCTGCACAAGGAGCGCGTCCTATATGACGACCTTAAGCCATTGAACGTGCTCCTGGCAGATGACGGAACTTGTCTTCTAGCTGACTTCGGTGCAGTACACTTTTACTTTAATGATATGGGAATAATCACGAAGCATGAGCATTGCACCAATGTTCTCGAAAAAAAAGCAAAAAAAACAATCTGAGTTCAATGCACTGCATCTTTCAATCTGTGACTCGTCGCTTTGCACAAGTTTGAGCAGGAACTCAGTTTTTTTATGATTCAAGCTCAGTTGTGCCGCCTCAGAAGATGTATACTACGTTATTTGCACGAGCACACTTTCAATCTTGCGCAAAATGCACACATACACACACGCATACACGTGCACACACGCACACACGCACTCACACACAAACACACAAACACACACAGGCATTGCACGGATTGTTGGACATGAAAGCTTGATTCAGACAATGACCATAGCAGGGACATTTTGGTTCTGTAAGTCTCAAAGCTTCTCATTAGTCTTGCTCGCACACGCGACATGGATGACCTTCAATGTAAATTTTGTTTGCAACATCTGTCATTTCTCATTCTATCAGACGATTTTATCTAAAGCTGACAAATAGACACCCACATACAAACACACACAAACGCGCCACTGCAGGGCCACCTGAGAAGCTGAATGGAATGGGCGGCGATGCCAACAACATCACGTATTCATTTGCGAGCGATATATGGTCACTGGGCATCACCCTCTCACAGCTGGTGGCATCAGACATAACCGCTCCGTATGGTACCGGGGTGACGGTCCCAAACTTGGTGCTCATGGTGAGATCTAGGGTTAGATTTAAATTTACATGGGGACCTTTAGCCAGACTGTTTGGCTGATTGGCCTGTGACTAGTCCTCGCCAGTCAACAATAAACCCATAAGCTCAGACGCAAAATATGGTGAGGAATTGCATAATGTGGAGTGGTAATAAGAGGACAAAGAGATGCGGCGCAAGCAGTGAAAGCCACTCCCTAAGTACAATAAGGATCACTTTGGTAACAAAAATTGAAAAGCTCTTCCACCACCACTACATTATTTACTACAACCTTTTGCATGTGGTCCGACACATCAGACAAGAAATTTTGTAATACCATGTGATGATGCTGTGCGACTTCAGTCCCTGCACTTCTTTGAAAGAAACCCGTTAGCTTGTGTCAGGGCAACGGGGCGTGCTTGACGCATTCCAAATTCCATTGCAAGCAGCAGCACATAGCATGAGAATTGTAGCTCAACCATCAAAAGCCAGCTCCTGAATTGTCAGAAAAAACTTTTACTGGCACAAGATCATTACAACCCCACATTTGCCTTGAATGATACGTGCAGCTCATCTCTCACAAGGTGGCTCCTGTAGCACCAACCATGCCTGGTCAGCCTGAGATGAAGCTGCTTATCCAGCAGTGCCTAAGTCTCGACCCAAGTAAGAGGCCCACAGCCTCAGAAGTGGTGCAGGTACGGTGGTAGGGTCAGTATATGCGGGTCATGAATGGACTCTAGCCTGGAGGCTAGATATTACAGTGGTGTGTGGGTGGGGATGGGGGTGTGGGTATTTGGGTGTGGGTATCGGTGTGCGTGTTTAGGTGTGTGTAGGTGTGTGTGGGTGTGGGTGTTGATGAAGGTTTGTGTGTGTGTGTGTGTGTAGGTGTAGGTGTAGGTGTTTAAGTGGGTGGTGGGTGGACAAGTGTATGTATGCGTTATGCGTCACATTTGTGTACAATGTTTACACCTTGTCTATTATAATTTGGAGGGGGACTCATTTTGCAACTTCTGTCCAGCTGCCGTACGTTATGCCATGCTTCATCCCGTACTTTAAGGAGTGCAGCTTGTATATTTGTGTCTCAGGCACTTGTAAAGCAGCCTTGTCTTTACCTGTATTGAATGCAGAGGCTCAAGAACATGACGTAAAAGCAGCACGCTGGAAATGGAGTCAGGCTGTGTGAAACGCGTTAACACAAAACACACTTGTAAGCAGCCACAAAAACTTGTTGTGCACAGAAGGGCCCGTGTGTGTTGGGACATAGATGTCATAAAAGCAAATTGCCAGCGAGTGTTTTTTCCTTATGATAGTGCATGCAGCTACCTGGCCCCTGCTCAAATACGCCTCTTCCGTCCATTTTTTCATCTTTCAATCTTAGCACACTAAAGCCAACACTAAACACGCACTATTTACTACCTATTATTCGAAAAGTATCCACCTTCGACTTTGTGTTTGAGCATAAGGGACTTGCAAGAATACCCCAAAACCCATTCATCCTTCTGCATGGCTTCTAGAACACTATCCATTCATGGAACTGCCTGGAGGTAATAGCATTGCTACTTTGTTTTTACCTGCCATTTTTAACATGCATTTAGTACTGGTATCTCTCTCGTTTTCTTTGCCCTGTTTGGCGGCTAGAGTTCTAGTCTGGACATGAGATCTGATAGTGACTTGCATCAGACGTCCCATTTTTGTTGCTTGTATACACTATTATCGTCATGCACAATGACTCGTAAAAAAGCTTCCTTTACTTATAGTCAATTGTTATAATAACGTCGATTCTTGGTGCGCTTTTTGCAAGTTTTTATAAATTGTTAGTAATGGTGAAGACCCCTTCAACAGGCATAGCCCCTAGCGATGTCTCCTTCCCGATAAAACTCACACTAGGCTGCCCAGCCCCACAGCCAGGACACCTCCTGACCTGAGACTTTGGCTGTCCCAGTAAAAGGTTTTGTTAGGCAGCCCTGTGTGGTCAGGAGGTTGTGAAGCAGACAGCTTTTCACATGAAGCAGACATAGTTCAGTTAATGTGATACACCTGCCTCAATCAATGCGATACAACTTTTTGAACATTTTTCCAAGCAAGAGCCAGCTGAGTTGCAACAGCATTCTAATCTTGTTGCTTTCGAGAATGGGTTTCTTTCTACACCAAAATCAGGAAAAGGTAATTACATTTAATAAGGAAAAAGAGCCACGTTGGTACCGGTTACGGTAAAACTCCTCCACCAAAAAGAATAAGAAGAAAATGATTGGGGATCAGGAGGGTAGCAGGCTTGGCCTGAAACCGTTGAAATAAAAAGTTTAAGTTTAGTTTGGATTACAAAGGCCTCCAGTCTGGCATGGCTGCTCAACCTATAGGTCCCAACAAATAAATCAATCAAAAAGATCGACAGCTGCACTAATAAATTTGTAAACTTCTG
>Ga0307947_1000102_pt1:0-15000 | contig 48076 bp, 55 predicted proteins | sample OrgLakmetagen232_FD_201840 | JGI IMG/M metagenome (GOLD analysis project Ga0307947, IMG submission 201840) | Saline water microbial communities from Organic Lake, Antarctica - #232 | ecosystem: Environmental > Aquatic > Non-marine Saline and Alkaline > Saline | place: Antarctica: Organic...
ATGTACGTTATTTTGGGGGGGGGGGTGTTCACTCATATAAGAAGAAAGTGCGATCGACATTTTCTTCATACATGCAACGGAGAAGGAGCGCCCCCTCCTTGTCTAGGCCCACTCAAGCTTGTGTGTGTGTGTGTGAGCGTGTGTGTATGAGTGTGTTTGTGTGTGTGTATGTGTGTGTGTCTGGGCCCACTCAACCTAGCGTGTGTGTATTTGTTTGTGTGTCTGCGTGTGACTGGCTCACTGAAGTTAGTGCATGTGTGCGTGTCTGTGTGTCTGTGTCTGTATGTGTGTGTGTTGGTGGGTGGTTTCATATGCGGAAGTGTTATAGAAATGCACGGGTCTATGTATGAGTCTGTATGTGTGTGTGTGTGTTGGTGGGTGGTTGCACATGCATAAGCGTTATATAAAAGCACGGGTCTATGTTTAGGCCTAACTACGTGGTCAGGCCAAACTAATTTGAAACGTACGGGCTCAGAGCACATACCAGGTTGCGAGGAGAGACCACACGATGCTGGGAGTGATGAGGTTGGAGTCACACTTGGCCACCACCATCTGTGTGCCAAAATGTGTGTGTGCGCGTGAGTGCGTGTGTGGGTGTGACTGTGTGTGTGTGTGTGTGTGTGTGTGTGGTGGAGACCCTTGTCCCTGTCATCACCTATTTGAATAATACCTGTTTGAAAAACACAGGCCCCCTGGGCAGGGCTGCTTTCCAGGCTTAACAGCTTATGACAAATATTTACACTCCCACGCAAACCCACATGCACTCACACCCACCCACCCAACCACAACGCCCCCCACACCCAACCACACCCACACCCACACCCACACCCACACCCACACCCACACCCACACCCACACACCCGTAAACAAACACACCTGCAGCACCTCCCGGCAGTTCAGCAGGTCAGGTACGGCACGCGCACACGCAGCCGGATCCTTTCCAAGGGCAGCTCCCAGGGAATAGCCCCCTATGTCCAGCTGGTCCTGCACTTCAGGCCCTAGTAGGCTCAGGGAAGACCAGCCCAGCACCTGCAAAAGCTCAACGCGTGCGCGCTCGTGCCTTGAGCTACAACTGCCTCTGTGTGTGTGCGTGTGTGCATGTGGATCAGCATCTCTCGTGGCATGTGACGTACGTAACTCAGGCCCTGGTAGGTTCAGGAACGACCAGCGAAAACAGCTTGACGCATACGCACATTGTGCCTTCAGCAAAAATGGCTGTGCTTGCGTGCACTGAGGATCAGTATCTTTTAAGACACGTAACGCATAACAGCATAAAGCATACGCACATTGTGACTTGAGCTACAACGCTGCGAGTACGGATCAGCATGTTCTATGACATGTGGCGCGTTGCAGCTTTAACTGTAGAGGTCGTGCAGCTCAACCCCCCTGGTGTAAATGTGCATACACAGCCATGCATTAAGCAGACCTTGTACGTGCAAGCATGTCGCCATAATGGTGCTGAGTGTCTACGGAGCTTTTTGCAGCATCACGTGCAATTGTGGTCTACAGAGCTTTTTGCAGCATCGCGTGCAATTGTGGTCTACAGAGCTTTTTGCAGCAACACGTGCAATTGCTGTCTACAGAGCTTTTTGCAGCAACACATGCAATTGTGGTCTACAGAGCTTTTTGCAGCAACACTCGCAATTGCTGTCTACAACACGTTTTGCACATGCAGTTGCAGCATTGTCCAGCAAACGTAAAAATATGAATCGCGAGGTCTCTAAACCTTGCTTGATAGACCTCCTGACAAAAAAGTTTTTTCAAGGCGAAGAAAGCTTTAACACATCAGTGGTGGCCACAAGGAGATCATTTTATTAGTTATTAAAGACCTGTCATTTAGAGCAGCAAACGTCATTTCAAATGCACACACACATGTTTACACACACGTACACACGTACACATGTCCACACACAAAAACATACACACACAGGCACACGTCCACGTCCACATGTCCACACACATACATACACAGAGACACACACACACACATGTTCACAAAAAAACGCACACACAGACACACACACACACACGCACCAGTGCCTGCAGCAGGTTCAGGGGCCGGTATACCACCTCCCGCTCGTCGCTGCCCTCCACACAACGCAGTAGCATGAGAGCATCTGCAGTGGCGCCAGCGAGGATGAGAGCCCCTCCCGCAGCAGGGGTGACGTGGCATACAGGGTGAGTAGAGCCCCACCATGTTACCTGTGCGTGTGTGTGTATGTGCGTGTGCGTGTGCGTGTGCGTGTGTGTGCGCGTGCGTATGTGTGTTTGTGTGTGTGCATGTATATGTGTGAATGGGTGGGTGGGTGTGCATGTGTGTGCGTGCGTATGTGTGGAGGGGGACTGTGCGTGCGGGTTTTAGCAACGTAAGTAAAGCAACCCTGAAATGAACAAAAACAGCGTAAGAGGCGGGGTGAGTAGGGCCCCACTACGTTGTCTGTGTGTGGATGTAAGGAAGATGTAGGAGGAGACTGCAGTACAAACATGGTGAAATCAAAGCGCAGAAAATCCTGCAGGAGGGGTGACATGGGGATTCGTAGGGCCCATTGTGCGATGAGCCGTGGCATATAAGCAAGCATAGTCTGTGTGCATATGCTTGTGTGTGCGTGCGCGTGCGCATTCTTGTGTGTGTGTGTGCGTGTGTGTGTGTGTGTGTGTGTGTGTGTGCAGAGGAAATGATGTATTTGCGCCAGCAATTTATGAGAGCCTCGCGGCAGGGGTGACAGGATGTAAGTGGGTTGTGTGACCTGAGATGCACCCAACCCCCAATGAAGAAATTACTAGGTAAGGGTCTAAGCACTACGTTTTGCTGTTTTACCCACCCTCCAATGAGCAAACTCCTAGACAATTATCACGTTTTGCTGTTTTGCCCACCCTCCAATGAGCAAACCACTAGGGAATCACAACGTTTTGCTATTTTGCCCACCCTCCAAAGAGCAACTAAGTGCTCGCCACTTCTTCAAAGACATTTGCTCCCATTGTTCTTATCGTTCATCAAAGAGGTCACACCAACGGTCAGCAGAAACTGTTCAGAAGGCAGTCTACGCAACATTTCATTCATGTCCTCACCACACATATGGTAAGCAATACTATCTGACTCTTCTACGTACAAAAACATACACACACATTTAAGCACAGCCACAGACGCACACAAGCACAGAAAAAGACGCGCACACATACAGACACACACAATTGTGCGTGCACGAACACAACTACACTCTTATACCTTATACACACACAATGATGTGTGCAACGCACACAACTATACACACACATCCTTTCGCCCAACCCACCTGCACTACACGCCCGTCCACGGTCAGCACGAGGAGAATCGGACCAACCCACAGCATGGAGGTCACTGGCTGTGCGACTGCTGCCCTGCTGGTGCTAGTGAGGTCAACAGCCGCGTGCAGCTGCAGCATACCTGTGTGCGTGTGTGTGTATGCATGTACGTGTGTGTGCGCATGAGTATGTGTGTGCGCAAGTGTTTGTGTGTGCATGTGTGGACGCATGTGCTTGTCCGCGTGTAAGTGTGTCCGCACAAAGTGTGTGCGCGTGTGTACTGAGTGTGGTTTCGCAATCAAGCTAAACGTAGTGTGCGCTGCAATGAGTGTGGCTACACAAGCAGTCATTAAATGAGTGTGCGCTGTTCGTTTAACGAGTATCAGGCTGCATGAGCAAACAGTGTCGCTGCTTTACACTAATCTTAAATTAGTGGCACGTTATGAGAGCAGCACGTACTATTGAGAGGAGCACTGACATGCACTCAAACACATCTGCAACCAGGATTCTGCTGGCGTGCGGCGCGGCAGCAACGTAAATGGTGCAGGCACGTAGAGGAATTGGCTTTCCAGCGCATGCTCTCCCTGGTTAGGAGTGGGTATGAGTCACTCTTGCTTAGGAGTGGTTACTCCTATGAGTCACTCCTGGTTAGGAATGGTTAGGAGTCACTCCTGGCTTTGGCAACCAAGAGTGACTCATACCCACTCCTAACCAGGAGTGCCTCGTACCCACTCCTAACCAGGGAGAGCATGCACTGGAAAGCCGACTCCCCTACGTGTGTGCACCATTTACGTTGCTGCCACGCTGCACGCCAAACCAGGAGTGACTCCTGACCATGCCTAACCAGGAGTGACTCATAGGAGTAACCACTCCTAACCAGGAGTGACTCATACCCACTCCTAACCAGGAGAGCATGCGCTGGTCTGGCATGAGCAGCGGCAGCACTCACAACAGCTGCTCATATCACCTCCTTACTGGTGGCGAGCAGAACGACACAACAGAAGCGAAGGCAGTTGGCGCTACTCACTCGTAATCAGGAGCACGCGTTGATTTGTGAGCACTGCACCCATGCTGGGGGGGCGAGCCTTCCTGCCTGTAGGGGTTAGCGCCAGGGGCTGCCATGCGACCTGAAAGTGTGTATGTGTGCGTATTGGGGGGTAAGGGGGGGGGGGCATATTGTGTGTGAATGTGTGTGTCGTTTGTGTGCATGTTGTGTGTGCGTGTGTGTATGTATGCAATTGCTCACAAATCATATCCACGCCCTACATACAACAAGATTATACAACCGGCCAAACCTTACCTTATCTTGCGAGAGGAGAAACGGACAGCCTTACAAGACGGCTGGACATTACCACTAGAACTCAACATGGAGTGTCCAGCATTGCTGATTAGCAAGGTCACTTAACAACTAATAAACCTAATAAGCAATAAAAACAATGTCTGTCAGCTCGCTTGCCTTGCACACCTTGCTTCACACAAGTTGTTTCAGACCGCCAAGATTAATGATACGACCAGCAGGCCAGAAGTTCACAAGCTCCACGGAAAAGGCTCAAGGGGGGAACTTCTTAAAGGAAATATTAAATACAGGGGACCAGCACAGCTGTGCGAAATTTTCCTTTGGCCCAGAATGAGTCAGCCGCACACGTCACCTTTTTCTGCCTGAGATTTGTCTGACATGCGTCTCAACGAACACGCATGAAGTGTGGTGGGGACACGTCCGCAACTGATTCATGAATCCATCCATCAGCAACAAATATAAGAAACAGGCAGCTCTTCAGCAAGGTCACAGACACAGACATGCACTCACAAAAACACACCCACAGACACATGCACACACACGCACACACACAGACGCACCTGCAACACCAGCTCCTGCGGTTGCAGTGCCAGGCCGCCCTTGTGGGCTGTGGCACAGCCGTAATGCGCACCCTCTGCCAACGCCACTCCTTGGGGCCCACGTTTCTTGGCACGCTCGCGTCTGCGCTTGCGCTTGCGCTCCAGGGCGCGCTGTGTCGGTGAGAAAATTGCATCATGCACAAGGTAGGAGTGAGCGTGAGCACCTTATCTGCGGACACATTGCATCTGCAATGCACACTCAATTGCAGACAACTCATGCCCACACACAGCACACTCACACTGCACACACACATGCAACATGCACACACGCATGTGCACAAGTATGCATGCACGCACTTGAACACGCACACACATAATTATACACACGCACACCTCATCAGCTCGCTTGCGTGCGGCCACGACTTGCTCATCCTCAGAGGACGAATCGTCTCCAGCATGCAAGCCGTCATCCTCAGGCTTCTCCTCTTCGCTCAGAGGGGCCTGTGGGCATGTGTGTGTGTTGTGTATGTGTGTGTGTGTATGTGTGTGTGTGTGTGTGTGTGGGTGGGTGTAAGTGTGTCCGTGTGTGAGTTCGTGTTTGGACTGGTCTAATTTTGCTCTAACTTGCAATAACACACCCGGTTCATCCCATTCTCCCCCTCTTATTTATCGTGCAAATAACACAGCAAGCAGGCAAGGCAAGTGCATTGCTCCCTAACACACACACACACACACACACACACGCACGCGCACACACGAACACACGGACACACCTCTTCTTCCTCGCTCTCCTCACTGTCCTCACTCTCCTCATCGCTCTCTTCGTTGTCTCCTTCTCCTTTGTCGGCCCCTCCTGCGGCATTGTTGCCGTTGAGCCCCTTCTGAAGAGCCTTGAGGTGCTCCTGCCTCTCAAACTCTTCAGCCTGTGCATCAGTAGGGTTGGCCATAACCATGTATATACGGTGTATATACGTTTTTTTGGCAGGGAAACCACCAAATATATGGCCATATATGGTGCATATATATACGGTTAAGCCAACCCTATGTATTGTGCCTCAACGTTCCAGCTCGTGGCATGCTCCAAGAAAAGCACGCCCACTTACGTTTGCACAAATCTTTGAGCATGCCAGTGAACCATCAGCAGAGGAGGCACCCACACACCCTTGCGTGCAGGGAAGAGTAATGGGTTCCAGCACAAGACGCATTCGCCTCATCGTGCTTGTGCAATAAATCTTGAAAATACAAATCGCTCACCTCTGCCTCGTCATCTTCGTCAACCTCCTCTGGCATACCCTGCAAGAAGGCCGACAGCGAGAATGGTGATAAGAGCCTGCATCAACGACTATGAATGCTTTTTGAAGAGCTGGGTTGGTTAGTGCTTGCGTGATGTCAGCAGCATAATGATCGCTGCGATGACACACTAAGAAAAGAGGTACATCCAGGGCATAGTACCACTCAGGTGCACTCTATCGAATACAGGTAAGAAGGACAAAAACTACACGAACTTCGAGTGATAAGCACAAGATCCTGCTACCCAGATCTCATACATGTCTCCTTCATGTCTTCTACATGGTCTTCTACATGCTTTCATTCCTTATTACTTGCGCTTCAGCTGCGGCCTTACCTGCACAGCTGGCAGGGAGGATCCCACCATCAGGCCCTTCGGTGTCTGCCACATGATGGCCCCTACCGTGGCCACGTTGCGTTTGTTGTGCGCATGCAGCTCCTGTGCAGAAGTTTGATATTGTGCTTGTGTGTGTGTGTGTGTGCGTGTGTGTGAGTGTGTGTGTGTGTGTGTGTGTGTGTGTGTGTGTGTGTGAAAGTGAGTGTGTGTGTGTGAAAGTGATTGTGTGTGTGCCTCTGTATGTGTTTGTTTTTTGCATTTGTGAGTGTATGTTTGTGTTTGTGTTTTGAGTGTGCGTGTGACCAAAAGTGCAGCCCCAACATGATGGCACTCACTAACAGCACTGCATTTGCTGTGCACACACAAATACCCTGCGGAAATGTGTACATGTGCGCTTGTGCATAGGAGCAAGTCCTAAATGCTAGATTGCATTTATATATCACAATATATGTGAAATTACACGTAAAAGAGTGCCTGGGATGCAAGTGAACAGAGGCTAGAAATTGCAATTTAAACAGCTTATGTGAAGCAAGGTGAGCACAGTTACATGTACGCACACATACGCACATGCACACACACGTACGTACACACACATACGCACACGCACAAGCACGCACATGCACACAAATACATGCACACACATACGCACTCTTGTATGTTTATACATACACGCGCATACGCAGACAAACGCACGCACACACACACCTGGAACGCACTGGGAGGCCCCCCAAAAATGGGCATCGCAACGCCCGCAAACGAGCAGCCTTCCAGATTGAAGGTGTACAGAGGCACGGCATTGGCGTGGTTGGTGCTTGCGGTGTGAAATACGGCCCCAAGGTTGCCTGTGGACTCCACCACAGCGAAGTAGGCGTCCTTGTGGCCGATGAAGGCACCGTACTTGCCTGTGCGCACATACACACACGGTGGAGCATGGGTTTGAATCAGAGAGCGTTTGCTTTGTGGAATCCACCACAGCAGAGTAGGCGTCCTTGCGGTTGATGAAGGCACCGTACTTGCCTGTGCGCGCACACACACACATACACACACACACACACACATACACACACGCACACACACACACACACACACACACATACACACACGCACACACATGCACACGCACACATGACAAAACAATTGTTGAAAGCAGAGAAAGTTCACCCCCACAGGCTCCATTACAGCAAGGCAGGCCAGGTGCTTATGGCCGATAAAGGCATCGTACTTGCCTGCTTATTATGAGCAAAAGAAACAAGACCACAAAGTACACGTCACCGTAGACGTTGGAGACACCAGTCCAAATGAATCTGCATATCAAGTACTTGCACCGCAGATGGCCTACACGAAGTTGTTCCGCCTCGCAATTGGTCACCTCAACACAGCAGCACAGCACCTCACCACAGCACCTCCTCTCAACTGGTCACCACAGCAGCACAGCATCTCACCACACAGCACCTTTTTTGCAACTGGTCCCCTCAACACAGGAGCACAGCATCTCACCACACAGCACCTTTTTTGCAACTGGTCACCTCAACACAGCAGCACAGCATCTCACCACACAGCACCTTTCTCGCAACTGGTCACCTCGGCAGTACAGCAGACAAAATGCAGGGACAAGCATCCTGCTTAACAAAAAGAAAAAGCAATATGCTTGCTTCTCCAAGTGCTTGCTATAAGCAGGCAAAGGAGCCTCGAACCAAACTCTAAAGCACATTTAAAGGTGCTTCACTACAAGGGGGTTGACAGATGTAAAGAAAGTAAAAAACTAAGCAGGCAGTGACAATCCACTCCCCACGTTGAACAAGTAAAATAAAGCCACTTTGCTACAGTGAAACTTAGTAAGTTAAATACAATCAATTGTGCTCAAAACATCAACTGGACCTGCACCTGGGCAAAGAGCTAGACTGACAGTATATCTCAGAGCAAGTGCGCACACTCACACGCATGCACACACGCACTAACGCACACAGACACACACACACCTGGCTTAAACCACACCACCGGCGTAGCAGAGTCCTCAAAAGCGTCCGGCTGCATGAGTGTCCACTGCCACTGCTCCTGTGTGCTGCGCACGTCGTGCCCTTCCTTTGCTTGAGAGGGCAGCTGTGCGTTGGAAATGGTGTATGTGTGTGCGTGTGTGAGTGTGTGTGCATGTGTGCTTTTATGTAATTTGCGTGTGCCTTATGTACCTTGTGCCCCCTTAAAATTCTGTGCCTAATGAAGCTTTGTGCCTCCTGTGACTCTGTGCCTTCTGTGCCTTTGTGCCTCATGAAACGTTGTGCCTTCTATGAATTTGTGCCTTCTGTGGCTGTGTGTCCCCTTTCACTGTGTGCCTAGTGCAACTTTGTGCCTCATGTAACCTCTATGCCTATAGTGCAACTTTGTGTCCCCTTTCACTGTATGCCTAGTGCAACTTTGTGCCTCATGTAACCTCTATGCCTAGTGCAACTTTGTGCCTCATGTAACCTCTATGCCTATAGTGCAACTTTGTGTCCCCTTTCACTGTGTGCCTAGTGCAACTTTGTGCCTCACGTAACCTCTATGCCTATAGTGCAACTTTGTGTCCCCTTTCATTGTGTGCCTAGTGCAACTTTGTGCCTCACGTAACCTCTATGCCTATAGTGCAACTTTGTGTCCCCTTTCACTGTGTGCCTAGTGCAACTTTGTGCCTCACGTAACCTCTATGCCTATAGTGCAACTTTGTGTCCCCTTTCACTGTATGCCTAGTGCAACTCTGTGCCTCATGTAACCTCTATGCCTAGTGCAACTTTGTGCCTCATGTAACCTCTATGCCTAGTGTGCAACTTTGTGTCCCCTTTCACTGTGTGCCTAGTGCAACTCTGTGCCTTATGAACTCTGCTGCTTTGACATGAACACTGAATGGCTTTATGGAGTTTAATAGTTGAGCTTATCAGTAGAACGAATGAAATGGCTCTGGCTGCGATAAATTCACCTGGCATGGTGGTTCGCCAGTCATGGGGGCTTTGGGGTACAAACGAATGTTCTTCACTTTTCAAGCACGAGGCTTTTTGATTACAAGCTAGTGTTCTGTACTTCAACACCTAAGCTGAACTAGCACCACTTTATAATGCTTCCAAGGTGTACGTGTGTGTGTTTGTGAGTCTGTGTGTGATTGTGTGTGCATGTTTATGTGTGTTTGTGCACTTCACAAGTAGGGCTCCAGCAATCGACGGACCCAAGTTTCTAGGGTTGGCCAGAACCGTATATATGCACCGTATACTTGGTAATTCATTGCCAAAAATACCGTATATACCCCGTATTTTTATAGGGTTCTGACCAACTCTACAAACATTCAAGCAACGCAGGGGAAATAAGGAAGAAGGAGCGCATCCCTTGGTTTACATGATGAGCGCTCTTGGTTTACAAGAGCGCGTCCCTTGGTTTACATGAGCGCTCTTGCTTGGTGGGGTCTCAGCGGCTGCGCTGTGACTCACGACAGGCGGAACGGTGCTAACAGGCAGCGCATGCGGGACCTCATGTGTGCGCAGCCTGAAGCTGAGTGTGCAGCACGTCACGCACCAGCTGATGTTTTTGTCGTCAATGTACAAGACGGACTACGTGAACAACTACCAACGCCGCAATCCTTTGCACGCAGGTCGGTGTGTGTTTTGAGTCCACACATGAACCAGAACATGTTGCGGCTCCTCTGAGCAGACATAAATAAAAGCAGTCGTGACACACACACACACACACACACACACACACACACACACACACACACACAGAGACACACACACAGACACACAAACATATGTGCCAGACGTCTGCCACGACGGGACATAGAATTCATCATACAGCAAACATACACGCTTGCCGTACAAGTAGGGTTGGCCAGTAGATACACTCTGTATATGAACGTATGATTGGTAGCCTTCTTCCTAGAATACCATGAATACAAAGTGTATACGTATATCGTATATCTATCTGTGGATTGGCACACACTTGCACACCATAACCAATAAATCCACCAATATTGCCACCTGCTTGCTCTGGATGATGGTATGTGGGTGTTATGTTTTGCGTGTACACACACACACACACAAATGCGCATGCTCAGAGTTTGCGTACAATTGTGTCGTGCCCTTCAAGCTCACCTCAAAGAAGATCATGAGGGCCCCCTGCTTGCTCTGCAGGATGGTCCGTGGGTGGCGACCCAAGCCGTGGTTTGTAGCAGATGGCAATGCCAGCAGGGGCTCCACTTCACGTGTGGCCGCAGCAAACTTGCACAAGCACGCGTCTTGGCCTGTGGGTGTGTGAACATGTGCATTTGTGTGAGTGTGAGGGTGCGCTTGCTTGAAATAACCTGCACCTCATACCAAAGTATCTGTCAGCACACATACTTTGACACACGCGCGTGCGCGCGCGCACACACACACTTACACACGCACACGCGCACACACACACACACAAGCGGTTTAGGTCAAGTTACATTTTCAGCTGCGTCTGTTGGGATTTGGGGCAACTGCATCAGTTGGGATTCGGGGCAATACACACTCACTTTCCACACCAGGGTACAACTCGATCAATTGAGTGCCGAAGTCGGAAGCAGATTAGACACACGTATATGCACATGTACACTATTATGTGTAAACAAGCAAGTGGCCTAGTGTTTAATTACTTAGTGCCAAAGCCAGAATAGAAACAGACAATACACAGTTTTGTACAAGCACACACACACACACCCAAGTAGCAACCATAGCCTGGCAGCACCAGCTCGGTGCCAAATCCAGGAGCAAAACAGTCAACACACACGTGCAGAGATGCACAAATACGCACGCACCCACCTAAGTAGAATACGTAGCCTGGCAGGACCAGCTTAGTGCCAAATCCAGGAGCAGGGCGCCAAGCACTCAGAGGTGTGTGTTGGATGGTGACCACACTGCCAGGCCAGCCGAGTTGGTGGCTTTCGTAGTTGACGGGGCACAGCAGCGGCACTGACGCGGTGCGCCTGCGGCGTGTGTATGAAGTGGAACAAGGGCAGCAGTGACAAACCACACTAGCTAGCCAGGGCATGTGGTGGAGTGTGGGTGGTAGTGACAGGCAGCGGCACTGACGCAGAGCGCATACGGAGCGTATATGAAGTGGAACAAGGGCAGAAGTGAAGTAATCACACCAGTTCCGCCAGCCAGTTATGAAATTAGAAACACTTCCTACAGCTGCTGCACCATAGTGTTTAAACGGCTCGCTGAAAGAAGAACCATGCCGCCTTCTTTCGTTCCACTCCACCTTGCCAGCGTCTGCTCCTGTGTGGTGAGCTCACACTGCAGCTGTGACATCAAGCCAGGCGTGGACTTCAGCAGCAGCGAAGGCTCCATTTGAGTGGCCACGGTTCCCAGCACTGGGTGCACTATCATGCGCACGATGCGTGGGCCCAGGTGCATGTCTGCACGTGTGTGTATGTATGGGGGAGAGGGGGGGAGAGAGGAAGGTTAATGTGAACGAGTTTGTGTGATCTGATCATTTTAGTGCACTATCATGCGCACGATGCGTGGGCCCAGGTGCATGCCTGCACGCGCGTGTGTGTATGGGGGGAGAGGGGAAGAGAGAGGAAGGTTAATGTGAACGAGTTTGTGGGCCCAGGTGCATGTCTGCACGCATGTGTGTATGTATGTGTACATGGGAGGGGCATGTGATTAACGTATGCTCATATAAGAGGGGAAAGTGTATTGGAGCAATGGTACACAGCAACAAATGCACTTATATCACACACGATGTGTGTGTGTGTGTGTCCAGGAGCATGCTTGCATGTGTAGGGGAACGTGCTGTTGATAACAACAAAGAAAAACAAGTGTGTGCATTGTACAGCTTTCCTGCACGCTGTGATGGCAAATACACACAGGCACACACGCATGCATACACACGCACACACACGCACACGCACACATACACACCTGACAAGGGTGAAATGATGGCCCCTGCAGACGCCCACGCTGGGCTGGGCGCCCACAAGGATCCCATCACGTCATAGTCAGCAACCTGGTCACTGTCCTTGTCATGCTGCTGAGCAGCAGAGGCCGAGTCGATTTGGGGGGAGCTGTGGTGGCCTTCCAACAGGGGGTTCAAGTCAAACGGGTACACCTGTGGAGGTGTTTGTGTGTGCGTGTGTGCGTGCGTGTGTGCATGCGTGTGCGTGTGTGTGTGTGCGTGTGCGTGTGAGTGCGTGTGGGTATGTGTTTATGAGAACATGTGTGCATTGATGGAGCGCAAGAACAGTGCATTGGATGGCTGGCGTGGCAGTGTGCGAGTGAATGCAGGTTTCATCGTGCATGTGAGCACAAAAGAGAAGAGGGGGGAAAGGCCCTCCACCGTTTGCTGGTCTAGAAGCGGAAGGCGTGCTTACTCGGAGCAGCACATTCCCCAACTTCGTGAGGGTGAGTTTAACGTCATTGAGACGCATGAGAAGCGTACATAAGGCAAACAATATATGAGATGCATATGTGACATGGATAACAAGTTTGCCTCATATTATATGACTCATGTATAGGGTTGGCCAGAACCGTATGTATATACAACGTATATGATCGTATACTTGGTGATATCCCTGCCAAAATTACCGTATGCACACCATATATGCATGGTTCTGGCCAACCCTACTCAATTGATATGAGACAGGCCCTGATTGAGGTGCGTATTTAGTGTACATGAGCAACCAACATTGAGATGTATGTACAAAATAAAGCTCATTGAGATGCATGTAAAATGGCTGATATGGGTGTGACAAGACCTTACCTGCGAGACACAATACCTGTCCCATGTTCCAACTGTATGAACCTTATAAGTAGAAGTGGATGCAATACTCATTGCTACCTCTCCCACCTACACGCACACACACATACACACGCACACACATACACACGCGCACACACATACACACTCACACAAACACCATCTCAACCCTACAAACACACTGTCGATGTGCACTCCTCAGTGCCTCACTCTACGGGCATGGTGGAGAGGTCCATGTGGTCCACGAAAGTACACAAACAATGACAACACACACACAACACACAAGCACACACACACTCACCCTATTCAAATGCATAGACATGGTGGAGGACTCACGGGGCCCTGTGGCCAGCCGCCAGGAGGCACAACGCAGCGCCCCAGCCTCGTTGAAGCCAAAGGCAAACAGCTGGCTCATGGTCTGCAATGAATTTAAGGCAAAAAGTCCACCAAATTTACAATGTTTTGCAGTCGTTTGCGCTTTGGCCTTGTTCAAGCACAAGGTAGAGATCTGGATCATAGCCTGCAGGGAAATGAAGGCAAACGTCCACCAAATTTACAATGCATTGCAGTCGTTTGTGCTTTGGCCTTCTTATTTAAAGCATAGGCAAACTGCTGGCCCATGGCTTGCAGGGATACTAAGGCAAAAAGTTCACAAAATTTACAATGCCTTGTAGTCGTTTGCACTTTGGCCTTATTGAAGCACAAAGCAGACAGCTGTCTCACACTCAGCAGGGAGGAAGGCAAAAGATCTGCGCAGCATTCTGCAGCGCCCAGTTGAATATGCTCCAGCCTCGTCATTATAAGAATTAAGAGCAAACACATGGTTCATAAATTACGAGAAAAGGAAGCACGGCAACCGGATGACCATTTGTAGCATCCACTCCCAGCACACAGACATTGCACTGAAACTGTCCCCCACCCCTCCCCTATTTCACGTACTCCACTTGAGCCCTCCAACAGCCCAGCAGCGGCCAGAACAAGCATCTACCCAAGGCTCCCCTCTCTGCTCAAACAACCTTGTAAATAACAAAAGCCTCCTACCTCCCTGCTCGAATTGTAGGCCACGGCACTTACAACCACAAGCAAACGGAAATCAAAGGCCAAGAAACCACACAGCGGGCATATTTATCCTCACCAGACGAGACATAGTAACCAGTTTTATGCCAAATTATAGAGAGATAGCCCCTTCATCAGTACAGTCACATAGCAGTCAGTCTGACAGTTGCTTTCCAACACCAAAGAATTGCTATGTTTTCAACTTTGTTTTGAGCTGACCGAACTGTGGCCCCTGCCACGTGCACTTTTCAGTGAACGAGCTGAAGAAAGTATGAGTCAGATATGTACACACACACATACACGAGGCTTCACCTAGGTGAACTCTGAATACCAAAGTCATACATCTGACATTAACATCTCAGCTTCAGCTGCACATCAGAACCTGAAAGCACAAGGCAACCACTACACACCCTGCCGTTTTCCAAGCCAGCACGTTGTAACCCGAAACACACGGCCAC